>Ga0065708_1006586_pt1 | contig 22004 bp, 16 predicted proteins | sample Hoacrofraction12_2_FD_59095 | JGI IMG/M metagenome (GOLD analysis project Ga0065708, IMG submission 59095) | Hoatzin crop microbial communities from Cojedes, Venezuela, sample from fiber fraction 12 v1 | ecosystem: Host-associated > Birds > Digestive system > Esophagus > Crop | place: Venezuela... | reverse complement strand
GCTGACTACGATTCAGTATTCCGCCTTCTACGGATGCACGGCCCTCACCTCAGTCACGCTGCCCGATACGCTGACTACGATAGGCAATGGCGCCTTCAGCGGATGCACGGCCCTCACCTCAGTCACGCTGCCCGATACGCTGACTACGATAGGCAATGGCGCCTTCTACGGATGCACGGCCCTCACCTCAGTCACGCTGCCGGCCACCACGCCCCCCACGCTCGACAACACGAATGCCTTTTCGGGGTGCTCCGCCCTAACCGCCATCTACGTTCCCGCCGACAGCGTTGACGACTACAAGGCGGCGACCAACTGGAGTTCATACGCAAGCAAAATCCAAGCAATAGAAGAATAAGACATGAAGAAGTTAATCCAATGGCTCGCCAAAGTGTTCGGAGCCGAAATAGTGAAAGAGGTCGTCAAGACCGAGAAAGTCTACCTGCCTTCCGACGGTTGCCTGTCGGGGGATGTAGTGATAGAGGGCGATGTCACAATCGACGGGAATGTGGATGTGAAGGGAAGCCTGTTGGTCAGAGGGTATATATGTGGAATGGATGTAAAAAAAGTATACGATGCCATACAGTGACGGACTCATTTATGCCCCAGTGGGCATCCGCGACATATCGAAAACCGTGGGTGTCGGAAGTTCGGATTTGGGCACGCTATTCACCTCAGCGGCAATAAACAAATGGGCATATTGCAAGCCGGTAATCTACAAGAAGCTGGGCGTGATGGACAAGAGTAAGGTGCGCGGCACCGACGAGTTCCTCAAAGCCCATCTCGGATTCAGCATCCCGCACAGTGCGGAAGGGACTGACTTCTTCGTCTGGGCGCAGACTATGGCGGCAATGCAGGGCTCGTGGGTGTACAACCCACCCACCGGGGGAAGCGCCTCGCCATACAGACTGCCGGATTGCAACGGCTATTACCACCATGCCACCAAGCCGTTCAGCACTCCCTATTCGTACAATCCGAGCGAATACCAGACGGCATGGCAGCGTTCAAACGGAATCCCCTATGCGCCAATAACCATCAACATCTATGACTATGATGACGGAACGGACATAGACAACTACTTCATGAACGTTTCCGACCTCAAGTTCAACGACATCAACGACAACGATTCGGCCTACGACATCTGCAACTGCTATCTGATGGCATTCGTCTATCTTGGCAACGCTTACAGGGACCCGTTGGAAAAGACATCCGAGGACTCTATGACGCCTGACATGATATTCTTCGCATCTGAAAACGGAATACCGCTGAAGGTTACGGAGGACGGCGGGACTGCCATACACCTACCGACCCTCGCGTCTAAGGGAGATACGGGCGTGTATCAGGATGCGACAATCTATCTTGCTCTGGGCATCGGCCCTCTGGTGGACAATACTAACGCCAAATACAAATGGGGCAAATTCGTGGATAACCTGTTGCATTACGGAGTGGCTAAGAAGATTCCGACATACATGATACCCTTCCCGTGGGATTCGGACTATCCGACACTCAGGGTTCCGACATACGAGCCGCCCGCCTACAACCTTTATTTCGACATGGACGTGGACGTGTGGTGGGCCAACTATGCGGACGGGACTACGGGGGTTTGGCGCATGTGCGAAAACGCCGAAACGCACACGCACGAAGAGGACGACACCCACGTCAACAGGTCGTCCTCCGAATTCTGGAACGGATTTGAGGATTCCATCCGAATCAAGCCGTCATCAAGCACCTACCGATACATTTCGGTCGTGGTCTATTCGACTTACGAGACGGACATAACGCTTACGGTTGACGACATATTGATTGACGGTGCCAAAAATGTGTTTCGACTCGTTGACGACTCGTTCACTCGCATAGACTCCGTAACGATTCCGGCTAACGGCATCGTGCGGATGTATATGCTGATTGACGGCCTCGACGCTACGGAGGATGACGAGTATACCACCCTGAAATTCACAAAGACAATCGGTTCCGAAACATCCGTTTTCGGCGATTTGACATTTTATGCTGACTCTAAAATATCTTAATGAAATGAAAATAAAGAAGAGTATAATATTGTTATTGAAGGATGCGGCCGAAGTGGACCATACCGTTCTGGATGCAAGCCAGGAATACAAGGTCTACAAGTTCGTCCGCGAACTGGGCAAGGCGATAAGGGAGATCGGGGAAGAGAAGGACGGGATCATAGCATCCGTCCTCACCAAAGAGGAAATGGCAAAGGGTGCAGAGTACGAAATTGCCAAGAAGGCTAACGTACCGTGCAAAACGACTCCCGAAGAGTTCAAGGCCATCCGTGAGAAGTATTTCCCCCTGCTGCTGGAGACGCTCAATTCCAACATCGAATTCCCCGACCTTCCAAAGATTCCGATGGCCGACTACTTCAAGCTCAAGAAGGCCAATCCCGCCATACTTACGAATGAAATCGACGCCCTGCTTGACGGGGTGCTGTGGGAGGATGCGCAATGACGACAGTGAAGATAGCACCGATGCTCGCCAAGACCGTCACGATGGCCGTGAGCATAGCATGGTTCACGGATGCCTGCGCCCGCATGTTCCCCTGGCTGATCGCCTGCATCCCCCTCATCCTCCTGGACCTGCGCTACGGGGTCAAGGCCGCACGGTACAGGCACGAGCTTGTCAGGTTCTCCAAGGGCCTCCGCGCCACCGTGGGCAAGGTCTTCGAATACCTGTGTTGGATAAGCGTGAGCGTCCTTTTGGCACATACTTTCGGAGAGGAATGGATTGAGCCTCTGGTTCTCGCCCTCGTCATCCTCAATGAGTTTTCCTCCATCATAGGGAATTACTTCGAGACTAAGGGCTACAAGTGGAACCAGACCGCGGTGTGGAAGGCAATAGCCAAGAAGGGCGCGGATGCCGTGAAGCTCGACCTGGAAACGAATGATCTCATAACCAAGAAAGAGGAGGAGAAAGACAATGGCGAATCTTGAGGTCCTTATGCCCTGGATCCTGTCATGGGAAGGGGGCAACGTGAACGATCCCGACGACATGGGAGGGCGAACCAACAAGGGAGTCACCTGGAGCACCTATTGCGCATGGTGCAACGCCCACGGCTACAAGGCCACCGTGGCAGGGCTGCAATCGCTCTCGGACGACGAATGCTTCGCCATCTGCAAGGAGCGGTTCTGGAGCGTCTACTGGTGCGACCGGTTCGAATCGCAGAACCTCGCCAACCTCGTGACCGACTGGCAATGGGGCTCCGGGGAATGGGCGGTCTACAACATCCAGAAGACAATCGGAACCGCACCGGACAAGATATGGGGACCTAAATCATTCGAGACCCTCATGACATGGGACCCCAAGATCCTGTTCGGCGCCCTATGGATAGAGCATAAGGACTTCTATTTCCGTTGCTCCAAGCTCGGCAGCAATAAGAAGTATATAGGTGGGTGGTTGAGGAGGCTTTCCTGCCTTCGTTGGGACGAACTGGAGCACAACACCCTCATTCCCGGGGAGAGGATAGACAGGTTCACTGACGATGGGACGTTCATTAAGTAAGATCCTGCTGGGCGCACTACTGGTCCTGATGGCGTGCGGCTGCCAGCCGAAGGTGCTGACGAACCTCGAGGTGCGAACCGTTCACGACACCACCTACCTCTCAAGGTTCAGGGTGGATTCGGTCATACAGAAAGATTCCATCATCCTGAGGGAAAAGGGGGACACCATATATATGGAAAGGGTGTCGTACAGGGACAGGGTGAGGATGCTCCACGACACCACCTACCTCTGCCGCACCGACACCCTTACGAGGGAGGTCGTCACCACCGTGGAAGTGGAGAGGAAACTCTCATGGTTCCAGAAGGCACAGATCTGGGCGGGGAGGTTCCTCTTGCTTGCCATGGTGGGATTAGTGGCATATTATATTCTGAGACTAAAAAACGCTAAGCTATGAGATGCATATTATGTTCCCGCATCTGCGAGTACATGCTCGGGAAGAATTACAACATAGGCGACCCTTGCCCTGTTGATTTGACCTACCACTTGGATTCCGCGGACATGCGTTGCATCAGCGACGTACGCAAGTGGAATGAAGTGAACACTCCGACGAAAAAACGGAAACGGAGGAAACCCAAGAAATGATCCCACAACCATTTTCACTTTTTCTGAGTCCATAATCTGTATGCGGGAGCCCTCCACGTCGTGAGATGCGGGGGGCTTATTTTTCCCTCCAGTCTCTTCCGTAGAAAACGTAGTCAAGCACCTTGCGGTTGGCGTCATCCACCTTTTCCCTTTTCCTCTTTATGTATATAGCGGTGGTCGTATGGCCCGCCACGGTGTGTCCCAGGCCGAGCGTTATCGAAGGATCCGCAATGTCTATGTCGGCGGCGATGGTGGCCCATGTGTGGCGCGCCCAGTTGGATGACACCTCGTCCTCTATCGGCTTGGATCTCCCGAAGCGGTCAGCCGTGCACATCCTCTTCAGTGCGTCGTTCATGTGGTGGAGCCAGTCCGAATAGTCGGCGTACCTGTCGAATGGGGCGAGCAGGTGCTCCTTCCCCTTGTGCCTTTCGATGATGGCGAGGGCTTCGGGTTCCAGCTTTATGGAGAACAGCCTTCCCGTCTTGGATCTCCTGTACTCGATGCGGTCCTTGACTATGTTCTTCTCGGTGAGTCCCGCAAGATCCTTGGCGTTGATGCCCATCAGGCAGAACATGAGGACGAACATGTCACGGTGCTCGGCTGCGTAAGGATCCAGACCGTCAAGGTAGATGAAGTCCCTCAGCTGGTCGGTTTCCAGCGCCTTCTTCATGGTTTCCTCCGACTTGATGTGGTAGCCCTGGAAGGGATAGTGGGTGGTATAACCAGCGTTCCGGGCGAAATTGCAGATGGAACGGAAGTTCCGCAAGTGGTGGGAATTCGCGTTCACGGATCCTCCCAGGTACTTTTCGAATCCCGCGATCCACGAATGCCCGATGTCGTCTATGTATACCCTCTCCCCTCCGATGAAGTCCGTCAGTTTGCTGATGGTGAGCCGGTATCCCACAACAGTCTTTTTGGCCCTTTTCGTTGCCTTGCATTCTTCGGCCACCTCAAGGAGCGTGGGCCTTTTCACCCTCGGCTCTTCGATTTCGCTGGTGAGGTAGTCCCGAAGATCCTTGTTGTTCAGTGTGGAGAACTTTCCGGATTCCCGGAGGGATAGGACCTTGGACGATATCCTCACGAGAACGGATGAGAGGACGTCGTTGACGACCCTCGCGTTTTCGCCGACATACTTTTTGCCGGCGGGGTCCCACTGGTCGGAGTTTACCGATATGCCTGTGGGGAGGTAGAGGTTGGTGCCGTATGACACGGCGACCGTGACGGGATAGCACCCGTCCTTCAGCGCCCGACGGGTGTCGAGCTTCAGGAAGCATTTTGCCATTTTTAGCGGAATTCTGTGCTGAAAATTTGCTGAAAAGTTCTCCATCTTTTGCCCTTTTTTGCCCTTTTTTGCCAATTTGCTGAGCGAAAAATCGCCAAAAAACACAACAAAGTAAGGGCTTTCAGCCTTTGCTAACGCATTGACTAAAAGCCCTTTATCTCTTCGTGGGAGCAGAGGGAGTCGAACCCCCGACCCTCTGCTTGTAAGGCAGACGCTCTGAACCAACTGAGCTATGCTCCCTAAAGCAACCGTTATTTCCAAACGGGATTGCAAAGATAAGTCCTTTTTTTGAATGTGCAAACTTTTTTTGAGTTTTTTTCGTTTTCCATGGCCTGTACGGCTGAAATCCTATCAATCAGGGCATCCCACGTCTTATCTCTTTTATAAGAAGGTATACTGTCGAAGACGGATTTGCATAAGCTTCTAGAGCTTCTGCACGACATATTGCATCTTCCATATTACTAACTAATACAGACCTCTGAGCGTTTGTGAACTCTCCTTTTGAATAATTCTTCCAGACACCTGTTCTCCTTAGCTTTGTCACACATTCATTCGTAGTCAAAGGTCCTATCCGCTCCATCTCATGTAGTAGTATCCAAACTTCAAAGCACGGATTACTAAGCAATTTAGTAGAATCACGGCATTGCTCTATCCTAGAATTGACAGCTGACACATCCATATCATACATCAGAAATGTCTTTACCGAATCTGCCGTAGAAATTTTCAGAGCCTTAGCGTGCCTTACCACAAGTTTCGGAGAAATCTACGTTCCTGCAATCCTGGATAATATCTTTATTGGCGAACGGAAATAACCTCTCAGAAAGTCGACATATGTCTCTTCGGTTTCGCCTTCACACACCACCAGAAAAACTGGCTTCATTTTTCTAGGTGGCATCTTTTGTCTAGTACTACCCATATCAGTTAATAACCAAGCAGTTGTCTAATGCTAGCAACAGATGTGTCCACATAAGGAATCGCATCAAACCTTCCCTGGAGATATCCTTTCTCAGAATCCATTGTCTCCCTGAAGTCCTTGAAGTCGTATAGGGAATATACGTCTGTCGAACCATCATCCCTTTTGTTTACAAACAAGATCTGATCCCTTCTTAACTTGTTGACATCAATCAAATTGGTATTGTGAGATGTGAACAGAAGCTGAGATGAACGGGATGCATGCACGAGATCCAGCAGGAATTCCGCAAGTGTGGTGTGCAATCCGGCATCAAACTCATCGAGAAACAAAGACTTGTCAAAACGCACACATTCGAGCATGCCAAGGAATATTTCAAATAGTTTCCTCGTTCCGCTTGACTCTTCGGTATCAAGGTCAAACCGCACGTCTCCGGAACGTCTGTGCACTGTTTCATAGCGAAGTCTTTCCACTTCCGCCCCACCTACCAACTGAGTGCCCTGCCCCGTTATCATAGGTGGCTGTATGTATTTTTCCTTTTTCAGAAACATATCGACGATATCACTATCGCATACAGACAAGGCTTTTAAGATAAGCGGCTTATAGTCATTGAAAACCTTTTCGACGCTCAATTCCCCAACCGGAACCAGACCGACAGAGAATTCATCAAGAAAGTAATTGTATACTTTCCTTGCAACCTCCCGGTTCATGGAGTTTGCCCTGCTTAGAAAAAGATTCTTTTCCGTACAGCTCTCGATGACATCCGAAGGCTTGCTGACATAGCCAGAGCCAAAACTATATTCTCTTCCGTCAACACCCCCGCGTGCAAAGACCTTGGACCTTCTACCATTAGGATAGAAGAAAAGTGCCTCTGCCAGGATCTTCTCTCTTGTAAGCGAAAACGAGTACTCATATTCTACATCACCACAAATGAAGTCTACGAGAAAAGAACTCGCTTTTTTTTCACATCCGTCATATTTGAACGGTGTAAAATTGAACTTTTCCCCTCCGCTCAGCAAATGGGAATGGAGTATCAGATTCCGACAGAAGGATATCGCCTTTACAATATTCGATTTCCCTGACGCATTGGGGCCGAAAAGACCAATCGTCTTTAGGACTTTCCTCCCATTCAAATCAATGATGTTCCCTGAAAGCGACCTGGCGACAGAATTATTCAGAGTCGCAGCCCTGAAATCTATGATTATTCTGTCCCTTATAGAGAAAAAATTCTCTAATTCTATTTTTAAGACCATTCCAACCTCCTATTTGTAATATTTTTACAAATATAAGCATTAAACCTTAAAAAACCAGTACTTAGTTAACATTCAATTCTCCCCAATAGCTACCATTCGCCCTGTAATGGGGTGCATACAGGGACTCGATCTCGACTACCGGAGCGCTGAATACTCCGTCCTGCGTAACATGGAATTCCTCCACTACAGAGGTGTTCTCCTCCGGATACGTATCGAAATAGAAGTCCGTATGGTCTGAGCGCACATCCCTGTATCCGAATGGCTGGACATTGAACATGCCGCGGACGGATATCGGCCTGAATCCCCACCCGTAGTGTCCGGAAAGCTGGTTGACCGGCATGAGTGCAGCCTCCCTTGGAGCCCTCAGACGCACGAAACTCCTGTTTTCCTGGTTCCATACAGAGTATTCTATCCTTATCCTGTCCCCCTTGTGAAGAATGGTGCCGGGAACTATTTCCTCTGTCTTTATCTTCGAGTCCTCACCTGTAACTTCGCGATAGAACTTACGGCTTATGGTAAAGCCGTTTCCTGCCTCCCTTATTTCACGGAAAGGTTTCTGGTAGGTCGCTTCCATCAGTATCACATGGGTCGAGAGCACATCTTCTCCTCCGGAAAGCACCGAAGCTATCGCATCTACGAACGCCGGTTCGGCATCCCACTGCTGGGTCTCCTTCTGCAGCATGAGCCATACGCGTATGCCATCCGCGATCTTTCCGGCAGATTCCCCATTCGCGCTCTGGTGCTCGGACGAGTACGTACCCATCAGGTCGCATAGAAGAGAATGTGCATACGCCTCGCTCTCAAGAAGCCCCCTGAAGGGCATGACCGCATTGGGATAGTACATGCCTCCGTCGCGATGAGCTACCGCATACTCAAGGAGCGATGCAACGTCATCGTCAAGGGACTCCTTCAGCTTCTTCTGCGAAGAAAGGGTTATCCCCCAGTTCCTTGCAAGCTCCACTCCGCCTTCGTACCGGAGCAGATTGTCAAGAGTCCTCAGCCTCCGGGCCTTCGCGAATATTTTTCCGTTGAGCCCCCTCTCCTTCTGCGGGACAAGATATTCGTTCACATACTTTTTGAATTCCTTCATTCTCTTGTCAAACACCGAGGGCACGCCCCACTGCTTTACGCTGAAAGGAACGCTGGAGTAAAGGCTGCGAACCAAAAGATACTGAGCAGTGGAAAGACCTCCGCACCAGTACGGCCTTTCATAGTCGAACTGGTTCTTGTCAAGGTACTTCACGGAAGATGTCAGGTCCATCTTTCCTCCTGCCTTGGCATTGCGCTCGAGAATGACGGCGGTAAGCACCGGCGATGAGCCCATTCCCTCGAACCATGCGAATCCTCCATCTGAATTCCTGTGGGCGAGAATCTTCTCCACAAGCTTTTCAGTTGGCATTTCAAAGGAGACTTTCTCGCTTAGCCTGCCGGCGACAAGCCTCATGTAGTATGCCTCCGTAAGGGAGAGTATGTCTTCCGCCTTTGGATCCACGCTCTTTGGAATGGCCTCCCTTATCATGTCCTCTATCGAGATTTCGCGATAGGCGGCCTCGTCCGCAGACACGTTCACAAAACATCTTCGAATGTCATCAAGGAGAGCCTGCTTGTCGGAGCCTGCAAGCACGACTGCAGAGTGCGCCTCCTTTACGGTCTGGACTGCCTCCCTGACAGGTACGCTCACAAACAGTGCGTCCGAGAATCCCTCTTCGCCGCCAAACACGACCTTTAGTCCCATGTCCCCTGCCTTGGAGGGAACATCGACAGGGATTTCCTCGGCTATGCTTCCGCCGGCGGGAACGGTAACATTCCTTGATACCACCTTCACTGGAGAAGAGTTCCTGTAGTCCTTTCCGTCATACTGGTATACGGTAAGTTTTCCGGAAAGGGGCCTCTGCTCGGAATTTGACACCGTGGCAGAGAGGTTGAAGGTATCTCCGCAGTAGAGCACCCTTGGCTCCACTACCGCCACCTTTGCAGGGATGCTCACCACCATCTCACGTCTCAGGGTGGCGTTCTTCATTCCCTTGGTATGCGCATAGAGCGACACTATGTAGGTGGAGAGCTTGTCCGATGTGGTAAATTCGATGTCTACATTCCCTTCCGAATCCGACCTAAGGGTTGGAAGGAAGGCTATCGTGGAAGAGAAGTCCTCCCTTACATCTATTGAAGCATCAGCCCCTTCACCTTCCGTTATGGCTTCGTCCTCCACGGCCATCGACGCCATGGGGGCGGCCGCATCCATCGCAGCCTCTTCCACCATCATGTCATCCGAGTCCAGGCTGGCGGTGCTCTTTGCCATCATGATCCTTGCGTTTCTTGCGCCTCCAAGGAGCGGCCCGTTTGCACTGGAATACATGGCAACATGCCTCTGGTCCACATGTCCGGCTGCCGAGCGAATCGGCACGTCCGCTATGTTGAAGTCATGCATGGTGACCTTCCTCCAGGGATTGCCCATTATCCTTTCCGTGGACTTGTCGAATATTGCGGCAAGCACCTCGGCGTTGCTCTCCGTCCTGAGGCGGAAGGTGTATGTGCTCGAAGGGTTGACCTTGTCCTCGAACGAAGAGAACTCGAGCGGAAGGTCCAGGTTATGCCTGCGCCTTCTGAATGTCCTTTCATATTCCTCGCTAGAGGAGTCCTTGAAGTAGAACACTCTCAGTGACACTGCGTCAGGATAGGACGCAAGGTAAGGATACGACAGTATCTCAAGGCAGCTGTCCCCTCCATTCCGGCAGTCAAGGTGCACCGCCTTCCTTTCAAGGATGGTGCTGTTGTCCCCGTAGAGCTCCACTACGGCCCAGATAGGGGCGTCATCCGAAGCGCCGAACTGCATCATTATCCCATCTCCGGTCTCAAGTGTGGTCTCGCCGCACCTGAAGAAGCTCTTCGCCTTGGTAGGAAGGTTCCTGGAATCTGGTGACACCTTGAGGAACCTGAGGTATGCCGTATCGGAAAGAGTCTCGCTCCCGTAAGGCACGCTGCAAGAAGCCTCAACCATATAGAGCCCGTCAGGATAGGATCCAAGGCTGACCTCCTTCTTCGCTCCAGATGGAACCGTTCCAGCCTCCATCTGAGTGTCCTTTTCATCCGATATCCGGTATGACACATCGACCGGGACAGCCTTCCCGTCATTATTGAGGCATGATATCGTAAATACCGCAGTATCACCCTTTACGACCTGCACGTAGTCAGATGTCCTTCTGCGCACTATGGATGACATCCTCCGGGCGGGGGAAGACACTCCGTCTTCATCCTTCTTCTTATCAAAGGGGATGTTCACCCTCGCATCGTCGGTGTTTTCAAGGGAGATGTCGGTCCTTATCCTTGTGGAGACGAAAAGTCCGCGGTCCGCCTCCTGCGTCTCACCGGTTCCGTCGACGACCGTAATCTGCACGTTGTAGTACTGGCTTTCACCAGGAATGGTCCTGAACCTTACGGTGAAAGAGCCGTCCGCATCCGGAGAAAGCGTCCCGGACTCTATCTCGGTCCCTCCCTTTGACACCCTGTAGCTTACCTTTCCGCCGGAAAATCCGTGTCCTGAATAGGTATCCACCTTTCCGTCTATCTCCACTTCGTCACCCGGCAGATAGAGCTTGTCTATGGGAGAAAGCGATACGGAGAAAGTCGGCAGGACATACTGGTCCACCCTCACATACCTGGTGGACTCATCGTAGCCCTCGCTCTCAAGGCAGAGGTGGAACATTCCGCCCCTTATCTCGGAGGGAATTGCGAACTCCCCGTTTATGGAGCCGAACTCGTTTGTGGTGAAAGTCCTGTTTTCTAGTTCTTTGCCTTCCGTATCGATGAGCTTCACACTCACACCCTTTCCTAAGCCTGCGCAGCTGGCATTGTCGATGAGGTTGCCACTGTATAGTATGCCCTTGAAATAGACCGTATCGCCGGGCTGGTACGCTCCCCTGTCAGTATAGAGGAGGGTGTAATTATGCACCTTCGGTACCGGATTGCCTAGATTGCTATCATATTCGAAACCAAGGTCGGGGCTCCTTCTAAGCGTACCGTCTGAGCGTCTTGTGCAGGCGTACATCTGATGCCACTTGTCCTTCTGCATCTTCCCCGAGAAGGAGGCGGGAACCGTCGTAAACCCTTCCCCGAGAGAAATATGTGTCCTTGTCAGTTCGTTTCCGTTCTTGGCAAGCACGAGCTCAGCTTCCGAAAGCGGCTCCCCGCTCTCAAAATCCGTCACATACACGCCCAATCCATCGCTTGAAGTGCGCTGGGCAAGGGAGAGGGTGAACCTGCTGACGTAGTCGGCGGCCTCTACATCTCCGTTCTCCACCTTCACCTGATACTCTCCGTCATCCAGGGGCGGAAGGTCTACTTCCACCTTGTCCATGCGATAGAAGCTGCGCACCGGATTTGTGACAGTAAACGAGTGGCATTTCTTCGAGCCGCTGTATATGGTAAGCTTCGCAGAAGGAAGGTTCCTGAACCATACGGTGGCCTTGCTTGAAGTCGAGCTCACCCTGAGGGCCTTGTCATTCAGATTGTCGAGAAGTCCCTGCGCCGAGCAGCCGGAAGCGATTTCACCCTCCGCTCCGGAAAGAGCCTTCCTCTCCCTTTCGAAAGCCTTTAGCTCTTCATAGAGATTCTCGTAGTCCTTCGAAGTTCCTTCCACCCTGTCGAGGGAATCCTTCTTCATGTCGAGAAGGTCCCTCCGCGGATAGAATCCAATGGCCTTTCCCATGTAGCTTTCATACACCTTTTCAAGGGCGGCTTTCCTTTCAACGGGATTGGAGGAGTCCTCGACCTTCACGTCCTTTGCGCAGAGGTACTCCAGCCAACCTCCTTCGGGATATCTGCCGGATACCTCCTTTGAGAGAAGGTCCCTTGTCCTGGTGACGGTCTTCACACCATCTTTTTCTACTGTCCTTTCAAAGCGCCCGAGCGCCCAGAGGGCGTATTCGTAGTCATTACGGATATACTTCGGAAGAGTTCCGCCCATCTGACTGGCTACAGAGGAGTTCTCCTTCCAGAATGCCGGATTGGAAGAAGAGCGCAGCCTGCCCTCGTCCTTGACGGCGTAGTCAAAAGCGGCCGCAGAACCTCCCGTGCGGGCCAACTCGAAGTTCGTAACCGGCTCGTCAAACTCCTCGATCTCCTTTTTAAGGTCAGCCTTGGCCGCACTGCGGTCCTTCCAGTTTATGGAAGCCCTCACATCGGCGTACTTTCTGGCGGCGTCCCAGAAATCCCATGGGCGACGTTCCTCCCTGGAAACTTTCTTTATCTTTTCAAGGGCGTCCTTCATCACCTGCGGACGGTCTTTCCTATGGGCCTCGTAATACTCCTGCCAAAGGGAAGAATAGTAGTGCCCGTGCTCATCTTCAGAGGACGGGAAAATCCTGAACGGTCTCATGCTAGCTCTTATTGAAATGGCGGCAAACGCTGCCACCGCGAGTGTCATTGCTATGGTTAGTGTCTTTTTCATATCCAGCTGTAGGGGGATTTACGAAATTACGGATTTGCGGGGGATTTTGCAACAGAGGAGCCTACGACTCCAGGCCTTTTTCAAGCCCCAGGGCCTTTATGACCTCCGATACCACGAAGGTGCTTCCGCCTGCATATACAAGAGGCCTTTCCCCGTCAAGGGAGGCCTTTGAAAGAGCAATCTCAAGCCCATCGGAAACAGAGCCTCCGTCCTCAAGCATGGCCGTGTCAAATCCGTTCTCCGACCAGTAGGCGCGGCATCTTGAAAGAAGCTCATCCGAAGGAAGGGCCCTTGAAGTGGCGGGACTGACAAGAACCCAGCTCGCCTTTTTGGGCATAAGGGGAAGTATCGCACCGAGATCCTTGTCGGCCATGATACCATATAATATGACAAGCGAAGTGCACTCCCCGCTCTCGAGCATGGACCCAAGACGGGAGAAATTGTCCCTGAGGGCCGGAGCGTTGTGTCCTAAGTCACAGATCACCTGTGGGTTGACAGACACCCTTTCCCATCGTCCGTGAAAATGCATACGGGAGGCGGTATGCTCTATTGCATCCATTACTTTTTTGTCATCCGAAAGCAGAGGAAAGGCATCCCTTATGGCATCGAGGGTGCAGAGCACGGTCCTGAGGTTCTTTCCCTGGCTTGGCCCCTGAAGGTCCATCCGAGATAGGATTTCATCCTTCCTGTCCCAAAGGTGCTGGCTCGTCTCGGATGCGACCACAAGCTTAGAACTCATCTGGAAAGCCTTCTTCTCAAACACTTTCCGAGTCTCTGGAAGCACTTCTCCCACGACTGCGGGGACTCCCCTTTTGAATATCCCGGCCTTTTCGGCGGCTATCTCGGAAAGCGTGTTTCCAAGATACTGCATGTGGTCAAGGCCGATGGAAGTCACCACTGACACTTCGGGAGTGAGGATGTTCGTGCTGTCAAGCCTTCCTCCTAGCCCCACCTCCACTACGGCGGCATCGACCTCGCAGGAAGCGAACCACGAGAAAGCCATTCCGGTGGTTATCTCGAAGAATGAAAGGTCAAGCCTTTCAAAGTCCTTCTTCCACTTCTGTATGAAATCATACACGAACTCCTTTGAAGGGATCTCTCCGTCCACCCTTATCCTTTCCCTGAAGTCCTCGATATGGGGAGACGTATACAGTCCCGCATGGTATCCCGCGCCGCAGAGGGCGGAGCAGACCATGTTGGCAACGGAACCCTTTCCGTTTGTGCCGGCTATGTGGATGGAGCGGAATTTCTTCGAAGGGCTTCCAATCAGGCGGTCAAAGGCTTCCATCCTCTCAAGACCTGGCTTGTAAGCCGTCTGGAAAGAGGACTTCTGCACGGATGGGAACCTTCTGAAAAGAGTTTCAAGCTCCCTGGAGTAGCTATCCTGTGAAAACATTGGCTCGTAAATTTGTGGAACGAAAAGCATACCGCAAAAAACACTCCAAACGAAGGCGGCGGCGCCCATGCGCTTTCCAAATGGTCGGAACCTCTGAGCCATGGGGAGGACCTCGAGGTGTCTGCTCTTGCAAAAAAAATGCTTTTTCCCTAAATTTGGGGACGCATAAGAGAGAAAAGCCAATGAGAGTAGCGCACAAAGCCCTCACTTCACAATACATCATAGACGGTGTACGGATGGACCTCACCCCTGAGCAGATGCTGCAGCAGTCCTGCGGCATCCCTCCCCGGGAATCCGCTCCTTCGGATAGCATAATGGATGAGAGCATCGACCCCGACCCTTCTCCGGTCCTCTACGACCCAAAGGCCCTTAAAAAGTACCTTTCACTTACCGTGAAGGCTCCCCTTCCGAGGGTCATCCCTCCCGAGTACGCCGAAAGCGCCACACGCTCCGCCCTTGCGACAGCGCTCATCGACGCGATCTGGAAAAGCGGGCATTTCCGCCTTGGGAACCTCGCCATAGAGCCCCAGTGGAAATGGGACTCTTCAAAGGTGGGGGCCATGGCCGCGTTCTACAGAAGCGTGGAGGTCCTGTGCGAGAGCACAGACTATCTCGGAGTGAAGATGTGCGACTTTCTCTACGCCGATGGAGACGGAACTCTTTCGATAAAGGCGAGGCTTCCCCGCAAAGACAGGGAGGAGGAAGCCGTCATGGACGATGAAGAAGAGGAGCAGAGCTTTTTCAGTGAACTTCCCTTCGAGGAAAGCTCCCCCAGGATGGGACGCATCCGCAAGTGCCCCGCCTTCCTTAGCGGAGAGAAGGACAACTGGCTCATATACATTCCGTTCGATACAGGAGCCTTCAGGCTCGGAGGATCCCTCCTATCCCAGGTGAGCGGGCTCAGCGGAGGGCTCGCCATGGAGAATCCCGACTGGGACTATTTCCTTGACTGCTACGAGATCGTAAGGGAGATGGTCGAGGACGGAATCGTCGTAAGCGGCGCTACCGTATCAGACGGAGGGCTCCTGACCGCCCTTGGAAAGATGATAGGGAACAGGGGCGCCAACATTGACGTAGGCCCCCTGATGAGATGCTATGCGCAGAGCGACCCCGCGAAGGTCCTTTTCGGAGAGGTCCCGGGGGCGATAATCGAGATCCGCCCGGCGGACTTCGACTACATAGACGCCGAATTCCTCCTGCAGGACGTAGCCTATCATCCCATCGGCCACCCAACCACGAGGATAGGCATCAGCGTAAGGACCCAGCAGTCCACCGGCCTTTCCGAAATCCTCCAGGCACTCATGGAAAGCCAGGCCATAGAAGGAGAGGACTAGAAGCATAAAATCACATAATCATACACAGACATGACTAGAGCGCAGAAAAAGGAAATAGAACAGGCAAGGGGCAGAAGGCCCAAGCTGTTTGTCCTGGATACGAACATCATCCTTCACGACTACAGGGCGATCCGCAAGTTCCAGGACAATGACATCCTCATCCCCATGGCAGTGCTCGAGGAAGTAGACAAGTTCAAAAAGGGATCCGACACCCTCTCCTACAACGCCAGGGGATTCATGAGGGAGATGGACAAGCTGTCAAACGGACGGAAGCTTGATCCTGAACACGGCGGAATATCCCTTGGAAAGAACATGGGAAACATCTTCGTAGTGCCGAACCATCCTTTCGACGAAGACATGAAGGACCTGTTCCTCGATGACACCCAGGACCACCGCATCCTCGCAACCACCCTGTGGGCGATGAAGAAGCTTGGCGGGAAGTACAGGGTTGTCGCCCTTGTCACAAAGGACATCAACTTCAGAATGAAGGCAAAGGCCATAGGAGTCGAGGTGCAGGACTACTTCACAGACAGGATCTCCGACGAAAAGGTGGAGGTTGCGCAGAAGGAGGTCCAGACTCTTGAGGGCGTCAATCCCGAGCTTCTCCAGAAGCTGGCCTACGGGCAGGACAACTGCATAGACTACAAGAGCATCTCCAAGAGCGAGCCGTCGGCCAACCAGCTCTACAAGTTCAAATGGGACAAGGCCGAAGGCGGAACCGTCTGCGGAAGGTACGACGCCGACAGAAAGAAGATCGTGCTTGTGCGAAGCCGCACGGCATACGGAATAAAGCCCCGCAACAACGAGCAGAAGTTCGCCCTTGACGCCTGCCTCAACCCAAAGATACAGCTCGTGTCCCTGACCGGAGGCGCCGGTACCGGAAAGACTCTCCTGGCGCTGGCATCCGCCCTCGAGGTCGAAGGACAGTACGACCAGATAATCCTCTCTAGGCCGACAGTTATCCTCGGCAACCAGGACATTGGCTTCCTGCCCGGCAGCCAGACGGCTAAGATGAGTCCATTCCTGCAACCGCTAATGGACAACCTTGCGGTGATAAAGTCCCAGTACAAGCCTTCCAGCAGGGAGTATCAGAAGATAGAGACCTTCCTGACAAACGAGAAGCTCCTCATCTCGCCCCTTGCATACATAAGGGGAAGGAGCCTGGGAAGGGTGTTCTTCATAATAGACGAGGCGCAGAACCTCACCCCCCACGAGATTAAGACCATAATAACCCGTGCAGGGGAAGGCACAAAGATGGTGTTCACCGGAGACATCTTCCAGATCGACCAGCCCTATCTGGACCAGTGGTCCAACGGCCTTACGCACCTGGGTGACAAGATGGCGGGAGTCAAACTCTTCGAGCACGTGTTCCTGAAGAAGGGCGAAAGGAGCGAACTTTCGGAACTTGCTTCCAAATTGTTATGATATCGTAACATGACAATGCGAATTTTTAGCTAAATTTGCATTCCTTTGAACAATGTGAATTAAACGGATATTCATTACATAATAAAATCAGATATGTTCCAAAACAAGAAAAGAGTTTACCGCTTCGGTGGAAAGACCGCCGAAGGAAACGGCAAGATGAGGGAGCTCCTTGGTGGAAAGGGAGCCAACCTTGCTGAAATGTCGCTGCTGGGAATGCCTGTTCCCGCCGGTTTCACCATCACGACCGAGTGCTGCACCGAATACTACGCCCTTGGCGGAGGATACAGCGACCAGCTTAAGAAGGACGTGAAGGAAGCCATGGAGGCGACCGAAAAGATAATGGGCAAGAGATTTGGCGACCCCGAAGATCCCCTCCTGGTGAGCTGCCGCTCAGGCGCACGCTCCTCGATGCCGGGTATGATGGACACCATCCTCAACATCGGACTCTGCTCTGCGACCCTCCCCGGAATGATCAAGAAGACCGGCAATCCCCGCTTCGTATACGATGCCTACAGGCGCCTTATCATGATGTACTCGGACGTAGTCATGGAGAAGGCCGAGGGTATCGAGCCCGAGGACGGAATGGGAATCCGCCAGCAGCTTGACAGGATGATGGGCGAGCTTAAGGAGAAGAAGGGATACGCTTCCGATACCGACATCACCGCCGAAGAACTCAAGGACCTCTGCGAGCAGTTCAAGGCAAAGGTGAAGGAAGTCCTTGGCGTAGAGTTCCCCGACAGTGCCGAGGCACAGCTGTGGGGCTCCATCGGAGGAGTGTTCAAGTCTTGGAACGGAAAGAGGGCTATCGCCTACAGGAAGATCGAGAAGATTCCCGATGACTGGGGAACAGCCGTCAACGTACAGTCCATGGTATTCGGAAACATGGGAGACACATCCGCTACCGGAGTCGCCTTCTCACGCAACCCTGCCAATGGTGACAACAAGTTCTACGGCGAGTGGCTGATCAACGCCCAGGGCGAGGACGTGGTTGCAGGTATCCGCACCCCGAACCCCCTGAACGAGGCCACCAAGAGTGAGAAGAACAAGGACCTCCAGAGCCTTGAAAAGGCGATGCCCGAGGTATACGCAGAGCTCGACGACATCCGCAAGAGGCTCGAGGAGCACTTCCACGACATGCAGGACATCGAGTTCACAATCCAGGAGGGACACCTCTGGATGCTCCAGTGCCGTATCGGAAAGAGGACCGGCCTTGCCGCCCTCCAGATGGCTATGGACATGCTTGACGAAGGCATGATTGATGAGAAGACAGCTGTGATGAGGGTATCCCCCAGCCAGCTCGACGAGGTTCTCCACCCCATCCTCGACCCCTCTTCAGAGAAGAAGGCCACAGTCGTTGGACAGGGTCTGCCCGCATCTCCGGGTGGAGCTGTAGGAACAATAGTATTCACCAGCGAGGATGCGATGGCCGCCCGCAAGGAAGGCCGCAAGGTCATCCTTCTCCGTGAGGAGACATCCCCCGAGGACATCGAGGGCATGAGGGCCGCCGACGGAATCCTCACATCCCGTGGAGGAATGACTTCCCACGCTGCTCTCGTAGCGCGCGGATGGGGCAAGTGCTGCATCGTAGGCTGCGACACCCTGAAGATCAACCTTGAGAAGAAGACCGCTACCTTCGGTGCCGACCCCAAGGTCTACAAGGAAGGCGACTGGCTTAGCCTCAACGGCTCAAAGGGCCTTGTATACAATGTACGCATCGACACCATGGACGCAACCGAGAATCCTCTCTTCGTGAAGTTCATGTCAATGGTCGACAAGTACCGCAAGCTTGGCGTAAGGACAAATGCCGACACTCCCGAGGATGCCGAGAAGGCCATGAACTTCGGCGCAGAGGGAATCGGACTGTTCCGTATCGAGCACATGTTCTATGGAAAGAACTCCGAGAAGCCCCTTGCAAAGCTTCGCAAGATGATCCTCTGCGACACAGACGACGAAAGGAAGGCAGCCCTCGCAGAGCTAGAGCCCTACATGAAGTCTGCAGTTCTGAGCACACTCAAGATAATGGATGGCAAGCCGGTAGTATTCCGCCTTCTCGACCCTCCTCTTCACGAGTTCGTGCCCAGCACCGAGGATAAGAAGAAGGAGCTCGCAAACGAGCTTGGCGTAACCGTAGCTGAGATTGAAAAGAGGGGCGAGGCCCTTCACGAAGTGAACCCCATGATGGGACACAGGGGCGTGCGTCTGCACATCTCCTTCCCTCTGATCGCCGAGACCCAGTACAGGGCCATCTTCTCAGCTACCGCCGACCTCATGAAGCAGGGACTAAACCCCATGCCCGAGATCATGATCCCCGTTACCATTTCAGCTCGTGAGCTTTCATTCCAGAAAGCCATCTGCGACAGGGTTAAGGCAGAGGTAGAGGCAAAGAGCGGACAGAGCATCAAGTACCAGTTCGGTACCATGATCGAGATTCCTCGCGCAGCCCTCACCGGCGACCGCATGGCACGTACCGCAGAGTTCTTCTCCTTCGGTACCAACGACCTCACCCAGATGACATTCGGATTCTCCCGCGATGACATCGGAACCTTCATGGGCGACTACCTTGGCAACAAGCTCCTCGATGCCGACCCGTTCCAGACCATCGACACCAAGGGCGTAGGCAAGCTCGTAGAGTACGGCGTGCAGCAGGGACGCTCGAAGAGGCCCGAGCTCAAGTGCGGTGTCTGCGGAGAGCACGGCGGAGACCCCGATTCCATCAAGTTCTTCAACAAGATCGGAATCGACTACGTTTCCTGCTCACCTTTCAGGGTGCCTATCGCAAGGCTTGCCGCCGCACAGGCTGCAATCGAGCAGGCAAAGTAGGAATTTCCTCTTAGCATAGATGAATTTCCCGGCTTCCTTTCTGGGGGCCGGGATTTTTATGCGTTCCGCCCTTCGATTTCACATCCATTCTACGGGCAAAGTCCTTCGAAATAGGTATCTTTGCCCTGCAAAACAAAAACCAAGGTACCATGTTTGAAAAAGTGCTGAAATTCTACAAGGACTTCCCCACGGAGGGTATAAATTTCGTGGACATCATCCCCTTCCTCCAGGACAAGGAGACCTTCAAGGCCCTCATGGCGGAAATAGAGAAGAACGTTGACGCACCCAACATCGCAGCTCCCGAAGCCAGGGGCTTCCTTTTCGCAGCCCCCCTTCTCGTCGGAGATAACAACGTCCAGAACATCATCCCCTTCAGAAAGAAGGGAAAGCTCCCCTACAGCGGAGACGACCTTGTGGACATAGCCATAACCAAGGAATATGGCGCCGACCATCTCTTCTATCGCAAATCCGACCTGGCCGCAGGCGTGGAGAAGGACGGAGTCATTGAAATATGCATCCTGGACGACGTTCTTGCAACCGGCGGAACCGCCGAGGGCATTGCAAAGAGCCTCGAGGCCCAGACGATCAGAAAGGGCGGCAGGGACCTCAGAATCAAGGTGACGGAGTTCCTGTTCCTTGTCGAGCTGGACGGCCTTGACGGAAGGGAGAGGCTAGAGCGGATAGCCCCCGTAAAGGCGATAATGCACATATAGGGATACTTCCCACATATCATAAGGGCCTCGGTTCCTCGCGGAGCCGGGGCCTTGTGTTTCATGTAGACAGGCAATCGCCTTGGGAACGCTACTTCTGCGATACCGCCTGCCAGAGAACGACCCCGACGCTGACGCTCACGTTCAGGGAATGCTTGGTTCCCCACTGGGGGATTTCAAGGGAGAAGTCGCTCCCGTCCACAACATCCTGCCTTACTCCGTCCACCTCGTTCCCGAAAACAAAGGCATACTTCACCCCTTCCTCCCTTCGGAACGTCTCGAGGCTTACCGACGATACGGTCTGCTCCACGCTCACTATCCTGTATCCTTCCCTTCGGAGGTCGGCAATGGCGTCCATGGTATCTTCGTAGTGCTTCCACGCAACGGAGTTCTCGGCCCCGAGCGCCACCTTGTGGATTTCAGGGGAAGGGGGAAGGGCGCAGATTCCGCACAGGATGATCCTGTCTATCTTGAAGGCGTCGCTGGTCCTGAAGGCGGACCCTACGTTGTGGGCGCTACGGATGTTGTCAAGCACAACCACAATCCCCGACGGAGGGCTCTGGCGGTACTCCTCCACCGAAAGCCGGTCCAGTTCTATATTCAAAAGCTTTCTGTTCTCCATTTTCACCAAAGGAAAGTTACTGCAAAGGTAAAAATTTCTATCTTTGTATATACATAACACAAAACGACTACCATGAGACAAGACCTGCAGATTTTCGACCTTATCAAAAAGGAGAAGGAGAGACAGTCTTCCGGACTGGAGCTTATAGCATCCGAGAACTACGTATCCGACCAGGTTCTCGAAGCGATGGGATCCATCTGTACCAACAAGTATGCAGAAGGATATCCCGGCAAACGCTACTACGGAGGATGCGAAGTGGTTGACCAGATTGAGCAGATGGCAATCGACCGCCTGTGCCGCCTGTATGACGCAGAATACGCCAACGTGCAGCCGCACTCCGGAGCCCAGGCCAACATGGCGGTCATAATGACTTGCCTGAAACCTGGCGACACCTTCATGGGGCTCGACCTCTCGCAGGGCGGACACCTCACGCACGGATCTCCCGTCAACGCTTCCGGAATACTCTACCATGCAGTCCCCTACGGCCTCAATCCGGAGACCGGCACCATCGACTACGACGAGATGGAGCGCAAGGCCCTCGAAGTGAAGCCAAAGCTCATAATAGGTGGAGCATCGGCATACTCCCGCGAGTGGGACTATGAAAGGATGAGGGACATAGCCGACAAGGTCGGGGCGATCCTGTGGATCGACATGGCGCACACCGCAGGTCTCATTGCTGCAGGTCTCATGAAAAACCCTGTCAAGTACGCC
>Ga0065708_1000070_pt1 | contig 22028 bp, 21 predicted proteins | sample Hoacrofraction12_2_FD_59095 | JGI IMG/M metagenome (GOLD analysis project Ga0065708, IMG submission 59095) | Hoatzin crop microbial communities from Cojedes, Venezuela, sample from fiber fraction 12 v1 | ecosystem: Host-associated > Birds > Digestive system > Esophagus > Crop | place: Venezuela... | reverse complement strand
GAAAAACTCAATTTTAATACACCAAGTTTTATGTTTTACAAAAATATCAGCTAACTTTGCAATAATAATTGCACTTGCTTGTTGACTCTATAGTTGGGACGTTGCGCGTCTAAAACGAAAAAAATAAAACGGATTTGTTGTCAAACTCGCAGAAATGTATTACCTTTGCACCCGCAATCGCTCAAGGAGGGGTGCTCGAGTGGCTGAAGAGGCACGCCTGGAAAGCGTGTAACCGGCGAAACCGGTTCGGGGGTTCGAATCCCCCTCCCTCCGCGGAAATGCGTAACGAACATCATCTGTAAGTTACGCTTTTTGTTTAGATTTTGTTTCGAAACCAAATAACAACGATTACGAAAAGGATCTTTTCTATATTATTCTGTGTTTGTTTTGTATGCTCATGCCAATCAAACAATCAAAAGACAACACCAACACAACATCCACATNTATACCAGAAGATTCTCTCATTCAGAAATACGAAAACGAGTTCTTCTCAATAATGTATCCGCAGAATTGGACGACAGAGTGGAAAGATTATGATGCAGAAGATGAAAGACTTCTGTTTGTTTTGGATTCCTTAAGCGTAAAAGGAGGATCTGTAGAACTATTGTCTCCAGACAGAAACACCAGCGTAAAAATCACCAAGTCCGTTTATGCTTGGATCATTCCTCATGGAACTCCAGGACAATNGCTCAGCAACTCTGCTCATAAAATACAAGATGCTAACAGCACAATATTGACGGATATCCATTCCGTATATTTCGAAGGCTATCCCGCCGCAAGTTTCACATTCGAATATTACGATGGCCAAGACACATGCATTCGGTCGCTATGCGCAATTACTCCAAAAGCTAATGATTTATATTATGCAGCCATCAAAAGTAAAAAAGACGACAATATTGCTTACCTCATCGGTCAAAAAATGCTGAACACCTTGCATCTTAAAGTTGATATGAAAAGGTAGAGGCCTTTTAACATTTTATCTTTTCAATCTTCTCCATTAAACTTGAAATGGGCCTTCCNCCCATTCCACGCACGACATCCCTCTTCATGTTAATTCCGTAGATAATCTGATCTGTGTAGGGATCGGTTCTCTGCCCTTCCGGGCATCTATCTTCATCCCATGTTTATATTCCCTTTTTCATCTCGAATCTGTTTTAATCTTCCATATCTTCCGCCCCCAACAATTTGTGTAGTAGATTTTCTCTAAAAGAACGTCCAAAAGGTTTTCGTTTGAGAAGGTATCTCCGGAAATCCCCAAAACTAAGTTCTTCCCTAACATGTAATAATGTTTGATTTTTTTGATTGGGAATATGTTTGCCAATATAAGTTTCTTGATGTTGCAAATCTCTCATACACATGACATAAGTAACTCGTGTATTCTTAGGCAAATAATAGTCCGCATTGAATGCCAAATATTGGAGATATAAGGGATGTTCTTTATCATATCCATGTTTGGGCAGCTCAATCCAAATATTCTCACGAGTGTGATATGGTAACCCAACCCGATATTTGAAGCCTTCCCAATAAAAATCATACTCCACCTTTCCTAGGTAGGCCTCAATATTTTCTTTCATTGCACTGAAGTTGACTATATTTTGAAAGATATTCTTCCCTTTTTCTATGCTATCAACCACACAAGGTAAGTATGAACAGCATAGTGCATCCATTGTATATACAGTATTTCTATCCATTTCTGTTTCTGATAGTAATGTGGCTTATATTAACTTCATCTGATTCTTTATTCCTTTCCGGCTACAAAGGTAAATAAAAGAAATAGAAAGATTCACTCTTCGTACAAAAAAATCGACCATCAGCCATTCCTTCACCTCGANAAGTNGGCCCATTGAGCCTTCTACAACTGGTTAAACGGTAAAATATTATCAACCTTATTGATTTTCCCTAGTCATTANATTTTCTATATCCTTTGAAAGGCGGGGAAACACATTTTTGCATCAGAAAACGACAACTCGGGTGAAATAAATGTGACATTTTCGGCCCGAAAAACATCGTTTCTGCCCCTCGACTTTTCCGGATGAAAAAGTGAAATGTTAAAAACGTTCAGCATTTTCCCCAANATTCAAATAAAAAAAACAAAAAGGGTGCACGGTTTCGGTTTAANTGATTACCTTTGTAGAAGTTTTGGAGTTGCATGTCTTTTGCATGCACCAAGAGAACGGATACAACTATAATAAACACAAAAAGATAACGACTATGAANCCTACACTTTTCTTGTTGGCCGCCGGTATGGGAAGCCGCTACGGCGGATTGAAGCAGTTGGACGGACTGGGCCCCAACGGCGAAACGATCATGGACTATAGCATCTACGACGCCATCGAAGCCGGATTTGGCAAGGTGGTGTGGGTGATCAGAAAGGATTTTGAGGAACAATTTCGCACGCAAATTCTTTCGAAATATGAAGACAAAATTCCCTGCGAGCTGTGCTTTCAAGGGCTTGATGCGCTGCCCGAAGGATTCAGCGTGCCCGAAGGCCGTGTGAAGCCGTGGGGCACTAATCATGCAGTGCTGATGGGCAAAGACATTATCAAAGAGCCCTTCTGCGTGATCAATTGTGATGATTTCTACAATCGCGACTGTTTCCGTGTGATAGGCAAGTTTCTTTCGGAGTTGCCCGAAGGTGCCAAAAATCAGTATGCCATGGTGGGTTTCCGCGTGGGCAATACGCTGAGCGAGAACGGCACTGTGGCGCGCGGCATCTGCTCCACTGACGCCAATGGAAATTTGACAACCGTGGTGGAACGCACGGAAATCGTGCGTTGCGACGCCGAAGGAAATCATGCCGGTGAGGCTAAGCAGCCTATTCGTTACAAAGACGAAGACGGGCAATGGGTGGAAGTGGCCGACACGACGCCGGTGTCGATGAACGTCTGGGGGTTCACGCCCGACTATTTTGAATATTCGGAAGAATTCTTCAAGGCGTTCCTTTCGGACAAGAAGAATATGGAAAATCCGAAGGCTGAATTCTTTATCCCGTTGATGGTGAACAAGCTCATCACCGATGGGACGGCTACGGTGAAAGTGCTCGACACCACGAGCAAGTGGTTTGGCGTGACTTATGCCGCCGATCGGCAAGGCACGGTGGACCGTATCAAGAGTTTGGTGGACGAAGGTGTTTATCCCAACAAGTTGTTTTGATGCAAATCAATCTGCTGAACTATGCCGAGTGTGAGATGCTGCGTGGGCTGATTGCCGATGCTGAGCATATCGTGGTGTGTGGTCATCGAAGTCCGGACGGCGATGCCATGGGNTCATCGTTGGGATGGAGCGAATATCTGAAAGGGCNGGGCAAAAATGTCGAAGTGGTGATGCCCGACTTGTTTCCCGACTTTCTGCAATGGCTACCCAATGCCGATGGCATCCTTCGTTACGACAAGAAGCCAGATGAGGTAGCCAAAACATTCGATCATGCCGACCTCATCTGTTGCATGGACTTCGGGCAATCGGGTCGAGTGGATTCTATGTCTGCTCTCATTGATAACGCGAAAGCACCCATTGTGCTGATAGATCACCATCCCGATCCCACCATTAAGACGCGCATGAAGGTGAGCCGTCCTGAGCTGAGCAGCACGAGTGAAGTTGTGTTTCGCCTAATTTGGCAGTTGGGTGGTTTTGAATGCATGACGCGTCAGGCTGCTGTTGACATCTATTGTGGTATGATGACAGATACGGGCGGTTTTACTTTCAATTCCAATCGCCCCGAAATATTCTTCATCATTTCACAACTGCTCACCAAGGGCATCAACAAAGACCGTATCTATCGCAATGTGTATCACAATTATTCTGAGCAGCGTGTGCGACTGANGGGATTTGTGCTCTACAAACGACTGCATGTAAATATGCAGAAACGTGTCTGCTATTATATCCTAACGCGACAAGACCTGAAACGCTTTAATTTTAAGAAGGGTGATGCCGAAGGACTCGTGAACATCCCATTGCAAATCAAAGGCATGAGGCTGAGCATTTCGCTGCGCGAAGATACGGAACGCGACCATCTGATATGGGTGAGTTTGCGATCGGTGGACAACTTGTCATGTACCAAGATCGCCGAAAAATATTTCAACGGCGGAGGTCATTTCAATGCCTCCGGCGGGCGTTTGGAATGCACTCCTCAAGAGGCCGAAATCATTGTACAACGAGCCATCGAGGAAATGTGAAGAGNGGCACGTTATAGTTTTTTATCATCACAAAGCAGCATGAACACGCCAAAAATGTGTANTTTTGCAGCCGTAAATNTGTTATAGCAATGAAGAAGACCATCTCATTCGTGTTGTTTGCTTTGACAGCGATGACCTTTGCCGGATGCAACGACACCGAAACTTACGCCGATCAAAAGGAAGACGAGCGCAACAACATCAATAACTATATCTCGAATCACGGCATCANCGTGATCAGTGAAGAAACGTTTTATGCGCAAGACAGCACAACCAACTTGGCCAACAATGAGTATGTGCTCTTCGAGAGCAGTGGCGTATATATGCAGATTGTCCGTAAAGGATGCGGCGAGAAGATCAAGAATGGCGAATCCACCACCGTATTGTGTCGCTTCATCGAAACCAATATCGAGGAAGACGCAGTGAGTCTAACCAACGACTTCTACTACTATGGCATTTNGGTGGACAAAATGACCGTAACCAACTCCGGCGGAACGTTTACAGCATCATTTGTTTCGACCAGCGAGAGCCTGCTGGCCAACAATTATGGCAGNACATCAGTTCCCTCAGGATGGCTCACGCCGCTCACATTTATCAATGTGGGGCGCCCATCCAGCGAAGACGAACAGATTGCCGCCGTGAATCTCATTGTTCCGCATTCGCAAGGACATTCCACGGCTTCATCGTATGTCACGCCCTATCATTATTATATCACATACGAACGCGGTATCTAAAAATAAACACACATGACACTCATTAAATCTATTTCTGGCATTCGCGGCACCATTGGAGGACAAACGGGCGANACACTCAATCCGCTCGACATCGTGAAATTTGTGACCGCTTATGCTGCCTTCATTCAGAAATCAACCCCTGTAGGTTCGGGCAAAATCGTGGTGGGCCGCGATGCCCGCATTTCCGGCGAAATGGTGAAAAACGTGGTGTGCGGCACGCTGATGGGATGCGGATACGATGTCATCAACATCGGCTTGGCTACTACACCCACCACAGAGTTGGCCGTTCGCATGAGTGGTGCCGATGGGGGAATCATCATCACCGCTTCGCACAATCCACGTCAATGGAATGCATTGAAATTGCTCAACAAAGAGGGAGAATTTCTGAATAAAGAAGATGGCAACGAGGTGCTCCGTATCGCAGAAGCTGAAGATTTCACTTATGCAGATGTGGATCATCTGGGGCACTATACAGAAGACAACACTTTCGATCAACGCCACATACAGAGCGTATTGGCTTTAGATTTGGTTAACCAAGAAGCTATTCGCAACGCCAATTTCCGCGTATGCGTTGACACCATCAACAGTGTAGGTGGCATCATCCTACCTCGATTGTTCGATGCTCTCGGCGTGGACTATGAAATACTCAATGGCGAAGCCAACGGACAATTTGCCCACAATCCCGAACCTTTGGAGAAAAATCTTCAAGGCATCATGCAACGCATGAAGGAAGGCGAATTCGATTTAGGCATCGTTGTTGATCCCGATGTGGATCGCTTGGCTTTCATCTGCGAAGACGGCAGCATGTTTGGCGAAGAATATACCCTCGTTGCCGTAGCCGACTACGTGCTTTCTCACACTAAGGGCAACACAGTGAGCAACCTTTCTTCCACCCGAGCATTGCGCGACGTTACAGAGCAACACGNTGGGCAATATACGGCATCCGCTGTTGGAGAAGTAAACGTCACAACAATGATGAAATCTGTTGGGGCCGTTATTGGTGGNGAAGGAAATGGTGGTGTCATCTATCCGGAAAGCCACTATGGTCGTGATGCCTTGGTTGGCATTGCCCTCTTTCTGAGTGCTTTGGCACAAAATGGAATGAAGGTCAGTGAATGGCGCAAGACATTCCCCGAGTATTTCATCGCAAAGAATCGTATCGACTTGACGCCAGATATAAACATTGATGCCATTTTGGCTAAAGTNAAAGAAATGTACAAAAATGAGCGAGTGAACGATATTGACGGCGTGAAGATAGACTTCCCCGATAAATGGGTGCATTTACGTAAATCAAATACAGAACCCATCATTCGCGTTTATAGTGAGGCCCACACCATGGAAGAAGCAGATGACTTAGGCAAGCAAATCATGGATGTAGTGGAAAAATTGAAGTAACAAAAACTGTTCTAAGTGTTAAAAACGCCAAACTTCGTGGAAAATAACCGTTAAAAGCGGCTTTTAAGGGTAGAAATTTTGCAAGAATATTGCATGNTTTGAAAAAACTTCGTACCTTTGCACTCGCAAAATCGAACAACAAGCATCCTCTCTAGGAAGTGACACTTATTCGATGGAGCAAATCGTTCGGGATTTAGCGCAGTTGGTAGCGCACACGTCTGGGGGGCGCGAGGTCGCTGGTTCGAGTCCAGTAATCCCGACACGAGAGCGAAAAGGAGCTGAATGCAAAATTCAGCTCCTTCTCTTTGTTTATTAAAAAGGCACGAAACAAAGAGGCGCCCTGCAAAGCAACGAACGAANATACTTTCGATACTGTCTCAAATAGTGTGTCTGTCAAAAGGGATAAAAAAGGGGCCAACCCTTGCGAGTTAGCCCGAAAGTCTGTAATTGGGGTGACAAAACTTAAAAAACAGACTTGTGGATTTGAACAGTATCTGTGATTATTCTTGATATTGCCGAAGAGCTCCGAGCAATTCTGTATTCTCACTCTTTTTGCCAACAGTGATGCGCAGGCAATTACCACAAAGGATGATGCGACTACGGTTGCGCACAATAATACCACGTTCCACCAAGTAATTATAGATGCGATTAGCATCGATCATCTTAGCCAAGAAGAAGTTGGCATCAGTAGGATAAANCTTTACACAAACGGGCAATTGCCTGAATGCTTCTATCAAACGCCCTCGTTCTTGTATGATCTGTTTTACCCATTTATCCACCTCGAAGGGATCGTTAAGCGCTTCCAAAGCTTGCTGCTGAGTGAGCAGATTTATGTTATAAGGATATTTCACCTTGTTATACAGATCTACAATTTCTTTACTTGCGAAAGCCATACCCAATCGAATGGCCGCACATCCCCATGCCTTGCTCATTGTGTTGAGAACAATGAGGTTCTGCACTTGTCCCACTAATGCACGGAAGGACTTTTCAACAGAAAAGTCTCCATAGGCCTCATCGATGATCACCAGCCCATCGAAACCTTGGAGCACACGGATGATTTCGTTGCGATCTAGACTATTGCCTGTAGGATTATTGGGCGTACAAATCCATATAAGTTTGGTGTTTTCATCGCATGCAGCGAGGAGTTTATCCGCATTAAGCCTGAAGTTATCCTCAAGCAACACGGGACGATATTCTACATCGTTAATGTCTGCACACACCTTATACATGCCATAAGTAGGTTCGATGGCAACGACATTATCAATGCCGGGGCGTGTGAAACAACGATATGGAAGGTCTATGGCTTCATCACTACCATTGCCGAGAAAGATACAATCAGCAGGAACGCCTTTCACTTTCGAAATGCGTGCTTTTAATTCAATCTGCAACGGATCCGGGTAACGATTGAACGGTTGGTTGTAAGGATTCTCATTGGCATCAAGAAATACGTGAGCCTGATGACCATTATATTCGTTGCGTGCACTGCTATAAGGCGCAAGTTTCCAGATGTTCGGTCGTGTAAGTTGTTCTAAACTTTTCATTGGTTCACTTCATTTATTCGCACTGTCATGGCATTTTTGTGAGCATCCAAATGTTCGTTGGCCGACATCACTTCCACGGCGTGTCCGATAGAACGCACGCCATTGGCATCCAAATGCTGGAATGTAATCTTTCGACTAAAGCTGTCCAAATTCACGCCATTGTAGGCTACAGCATATCCGTGTGTGGGAAGGGTGTGATTTGTGCCACTAGCGTAGTCGCCTGCACTTTCGCAAGCATAGTGCCCCAAAAACACGCTTCCTGCATTTACCACGAGTGGCGCCAATGTTGCATAGTCATCGGTGGAGATAACGAGGTGCTCTGGGGCATAGCGATTACTGAGCGCCATGGCCTGTTGCTTGTCATGTACGAGCACAAGTTTGGAATTTTCAAGTGCTTTTATCGCGATTTCTTTACGCGGGAGTGTCTCCAATTGATGGTCAAGTTCGAGACAGACCTCATTGAGAATTCGTTCAGATGTAGTTATAAGAAACACTTGCGAGTCGGTGCCATGCTCTGCTTGTGAGAGTAAATCGGCAGCAACAAATGTCGCATGACTCGTTTCGTCAGCGATGACACATACTTCACTAGGACCGGCTGGCATATCGATGGCCACATCGTGGAGTGACACAATTTGTTTGGCTGCCATAACATATTGATTGCCGGGACCAAAGATTTTGAAAACCTTTGGTATGCTTTCCGTTCCGTAAGCCATGGCGCCGATAGCTTGCACACCGCCTGCTTTGAAGAAGCGATTAACTCCTGCTATGTGAGCTGCGGCGAGAATGGCAGGATTAACGCGACCATCAGGACCAGGAGGTGTGCAGAGCACGATGTCGCGACAACCAGCAATCCTGGCCGGTGTGGCGAGCATTAACACTGTGGAAAATAAAGGAGCTGTGCCGCCGGGAATATAAAGCCCAACACGCTCGATGGGTATGCTTTTCTGATAACACGTTACTCCTTTACACGTCTCCACTTCAATTCCGGAAAAGCGTTGAGCTTCGTGGAATCGAGCGATGTTGTCGTGGGCAAGGCGAAGAGCATCGAGAAGTTCTGTGCTCACCATCTGCATGGCCTCTTCGATTTCTGCCTCTGTTACGGAGAGCGTTTCCAAGTTGGCATGGTCGAATTTTTCTTCATAAGCCATCACGGCGCGATCGCCGTGTTCGTGCACGTCATTTAATATGGCACTCACGGTGGCATTGAGTTGCGACACGTCCAAATGGGGGCGTTTTACAAGCTCTCCCCATGTTTCTTCTTCCGGATATCTATATATGTTGTACATGGACTCAAAGTATCATTTTCTCAATGGGCGTGACTAAGATACCCTGTGCGCCTAACTCTTTCAACTTGCCGATGATTTCCCAAAAACGCTTCTGGTCAAGCACAGCATGTACGGAGCACCAATCTTCATCGGCCAAAGGAATAATCGTGGGACTCTTCAGACCAGGCAAAACTTCAATAATTTCTTTCAAACGAGCTTTGGGTGCATTCATGCGTACATACTTTTTGTCTTCCGCTTGGCGTACTGCCTCAAAGCGAAAAAGCATTTCGTCAAGTACGCGACGTTTCTCTGCATCCATTTGCTTATTGCCAATAAGCAGAGCCTCGCTTTGCATCACCACTTCCACCTCACGCAGATTGTTGCTTACGAGCGTAGAGCCCGAACTCACGATATCGAAAATGCCATCAGCGAGTCCGATACCTGGAGCGATTTCCACCGATCCTGTTATAACGTGGATATCCGCCGAAACGTGATGATCCGTCATGAATCTTTTGAGAATGAAAGGGTACGATGTGGCTATTTTCTTTCCATTAAACCATTCCAATCCTGTGTAGTTTTCGGCCTTTGGGATGGCAAGAGACAGACGACATTTCGAGAAACCCAATCGGCATATGATATCAGCATCCTCGTTGCGCTCCACAAATTCGTTTTCGCCAACGATGCCGATGTCGGCCACACCTCCGGCCACGCTCTGCGGAATATCGTCATCGCGTAGATAAAGCACTTCAACGGGGAAGTTGGAGGATTGTACGAGCAGGGTTCGCTTGCTGTTGCTTATCTTTATGTCGGCTTCGGCCAACAGATTCATGGTGTCCTCGTAGAGACGTCCTTTCGATTGTACGGCTATTCTTAACATCTTTACAAATGTATAATTCAGGGTGCAAATTTACGTTTTTTTGCCCGTTTCAGCAAATAAAGTCGTAAATTTGCAGGGGTTAAATATGATAAGATTCATACTTCATAGTCTCTTAGCGGTTTGTCTGCTTTTCTTTGGCTTCACATTTTCTGCATGTGGGAAAAGGAAGTCGGAGCAGATTGTCGCACCTTGGGGCGAGATAAAAGAACTACCTACAGATTCCGGTTCATTCTCGCTTAGTGATGTAGAGACTAGCGGAGAGCTCATCTTTCTTACCGTGAGCGGGCCACAAACCTACTATGAATATAGAGGAACACGACTGGGTTCACAATATATTATTGCAGAACGTTTTGCCCAACATTTGGGAGTATCGTTGCGCATAGAAATTTGCAAAGATTCGATGGAAGCANCCAAAAGACTTGTCGAAGGCGGCGGAGATGTGATGGCCGTGAATCCCCCCGACACACTTCATGCCAACGAACCAACGCTCGTAGAAGCGCTCCGCAGATGGTATCATCCCACAATGTTAATAGAAGCACAACGAGAAGAAAAAACATTGATAGCCGAATCACGTCGCGTAAAACGACGTGTGTTTTCGCCATTTCTTAACCGTTCGGCCGGCACTATCTCAAAATATGATGCATTATTTCGCAAGTATGCCCCGATTGCGCGATGGGATTGGAGGCTCATGGCTGCTCAATGCTACCAAGAGAGTTGCTTCGACCCTCAAGCACGATCATGGGCCGGTGCCTGCGGCTTAATGCAAATCATGCCAAGCACAGCTGCGAGATTAGGATTGCCTCAAGCACAAATTTATGAGCCCGAGGCCAACATTTCGGCAGCAGCGCGATACCTACAACAACTCATGCAAGCCTTTGGAGATATTCCGAACGTTATTGAGCGACAAAGTTTTGTCTTAGCTGCTTACAACGGAGGGGCCGGACACGTGCGCGATGCAATGGCCCTGACAAAGAAACATGGAGGCGATCCTAAAACATGGCGCAGCGTGTCGCATTATTTGTCATTGCTCAACAATCCACAATATTACAATGACCCCGTGGTGCGTAACGGATATATGCGAAGTGAAGAAACTATCGACTACGTGGAACGCATACGTCAACGTTATTCGCAATATGGAGGCGTACCCATGAGAGGTAGCTCATCGAAAGGTTCATCTCCACTCACGCCACGAAAGGCAAAACGGAAATATCGATATCATGTTTAATAAATTGATCGGGATTTGGTGCAACTAAAAAAGACAAACGCCTAATACTCAGAAAACTTATGGATGAGNAAGAAAGAATATTACGACTCCGTCGTGAACTCCACGAGCACAATCACAGATACTACGTGGAGAACAATCCGACGATAAGCGACTACGATTTTGATATGATGATGCACGAGCTCCAAGAATTGGAAAAGCGTCATCCCGAATTGAATGATCCAAATTCGCCATCGCAACGAGTAGGCAGTGATCTTAACCAATCGTTTCATCAGGTGCCTCACAAGTACCCCATGCTGTCATTGGCAAACACATACAATGAGCAAGAGGTGGCCGAGTGGTATCTGAACGTGCAGAAAGGACTCGAAGGCGAACCTTTCGAAGTGTGTTGCGAAATGAAATACGATGGANTGAGCATCTCGCTAACCTATGTGGACGGTCGGCTCATTCAAGCAGTAACGCGCGGCGATGGAATACAAGGCGATGATGTGACGGGTAACGTGAAAACCATCCGTAGCATTCCTCTCGTATTGAAACCTGTTACTAGTGATATGCCTTCTTTCCCACAAGAATTTGAGATTCGTGGGGAAATACTTATGCCATGGAAATCATTTGAACGATTAAACGCAGAGCGAGAAGCTGCGGANGAACCGCTTTTTGCCAATCCTCGCAATGCTGCCAGTGGAACGCTCAAATCTCTCAAATCGGAAGTGGTGGCCCGTCGCGGTCTTGATGCTTATTTATATTATGTCTTGGGCGAAGGCATCCCCGGGGATGGCCATTATGAAAACCTACAAGCCGCACGGCAATGGGGATTCAAAGTAAGCGAGGGCATGAAGAAAGTGAAAACGCTCGAAGACATTTACGCATTCATACGTTATTGGGATGAAGCACGCAAGAATTTACCGGTGGCAACAGATGGAATTGTGCTTAAAGTGAATTCACTAAAACAACAGAAGCGATTGGGTTTTACGGCAAAATCTCCACGATGGGCCATCGCATATAAGTATAAAGCCGAACGAGCGTGTACGCGCCTTAATGAAGTGACCTACCAGGTCGGACGTACGGGGGCCGTCACTCCTGTAGCCAACATGGATCCTGTTAGGTTGGCCGGTTCTGTGGTGAAACGCGCCACACTCAACAACGAAGATTTTATTCGCTCACTAGATCTCCATATCGGTGACTATGTCTATGTGGAGAAAGGCGGTGAAATCATTCCGAAAATAGTTGGCGTGGATGTCAGNCAACGGCCAATCATTGCCATGCCGGTTCAATTTATCAAACGTTGTCCTGTATGTGGTACACCACTGGTGCGCTATGAAGGTGAGGCCGTTCATTATTGCCCCAACGACACGGGATGTCCTCCACAAATCAAGGGCCGCATAGAACACTTTATATCACGCAAGGCGATGAACATAAGCTCGTTGGGACCAGAGACAGTGAACGNCTTCTATCGCCATGGACTCATCCACAATATTGCAGACCTTTACACTATCGATGTACAGCAAATCAATGGCGATGGCTCGCGTCAGCGATCGGCCGTAAAGATTGTCAATAGTATCGAAGCTTCCAAACAAGTACCTTTTGAACGGGTGGTTTATGCTCTTGGTATTCGCTTCGTGGGTGAAACTTCAGCAAAGGCCTTAGCACGTCGATTCAAAAATATGGATGCATTGAAAACGGCTTCGGCCGAAGAAATGATAGCCATAGATGGCATAGGCGCAGTGATAGCACAAAGCGTTATCGACTATTTTCACAACGAAGATAACCTACGCATCGTAGAACGACTTCGGGAGTATGGTGTCAAAATGAGTATTGACGACAATCATGAGTCGCCAACTACCACGACTTCGGATCGTCTTTCCGGCAAGAATGTTGTCATCAGCGGCATATTTCACCATCATTCACGCGATGAATATAAGACACTTATCGAGCAAAATGGGGGAAAAAATGTGGCTGCCATTTCAGGGAAGACATCCTTTGTCTTGGCCGGAGACAATATGGGGCCATCGAAATTAGAGAAAGCCACATTGTTGGGNATTCCAATTGTCAATGAAGACGACTTCTTGAAAATGCTGGAATAATGCGTGAATAAACGAATATCGGTGTCATCTTTTATTGACACCGATATTCGTTTATTTTGTTTGCCCTAGAGTTCCAATGGTCACTTTCACTTTTGATATGCGTCGTTCCTCTATGGCTAGTATTTCAAAGCGATAGTTCTTAAAACTCAATTGTTCGTGTAATCGNGGGAAGTCGCCCTTTATCTCGAGCAATAGGCCGGCCAGCGTGTCAGCTTCGCCTTCCACCTCACCAAACTCTTCGTCATCGATGTGCAAGATACGGCAGAAATCACTTAGCAACGTCTTTCCTTCAAAAACGTATGCGTTTGGAGCAATACGTACATAGCGCTTCTCGTCATCGTCGTATTCATCGTTGATCTCGCCGACTATTTCTTCCAAAATATCTTCGAGTGTAACGATGCCGCTGGTCCCACCAAACTCATCCACCACAATAGCAATGTGCACCTTGTTGTCTTGAAACTCACGCAACAAGTCATCTATTTTCTTCGTTTCAGGCACGAAATATGGTGGCCGAATCAAACTCTGCCAGCGAAAATTAGCAGGTTTGTTGAGGTGAGGCAATAAATCTTTGATGTAGAGTACGCCACGAATGTTGTCAAGATTATCCTGATAAACGGGCATGCGACTATAATTGTTGTCCACAACACTTTTAAGTACTTCTGTGTAAGTGCTCTTAATGTCAATGCTCACCACGTCTTGCCGGCTGGTCATCACTTCCTTTGCAGTTTCATCGCCAAATCGGATGATGCCTTGCAGCATGCTTTTCTCATCTTTTATATCTTCCTTGTTGGTGAGTTCCAATGCTTGTTCCAAATCGGCTGTGCTCAACGTGTGATTCTCCTGTGGNACCACTTTTTCAGCGATAGTTCCGCTCCTCAAGAGCAGTGTTTCCAACGGCCAAAACAATTTNCGAGCCACAAGTACAGCACTCACCACACGACGGCAAAACCTCAGTGGGTCTTGACGGGCAAAAATCTTGGGGATGATTTCGCCAAAAAGTAGCAGTAGAAAAGTAAGCAACACGGTGATGCAAAGAAATTGCAGCCACACGGCGTTCCCAAAGTCGATGATGTGGGAAAACACGTAGTTGCACAACATGATGATCGTGACGTTTACAAAATTGTTGGTAATCAAAATGGTTGCCAACGTTCGTTCGTTGTCGTCGCGCAACATCTGAATCTTTGCATCCTGCGAGTTCTTTTCGGGATCGAGCTCATTAACATCTTGTGGGGAAAGACTGAAAATAGCGATTTCCGATCCACTGGCGAAGCCTGACACCACCAATAGTAGTATGGTAAGTATGGCTGCCACACAGACGCCGACCGTGGGTGCTATGAGGTGAACCTCATTGAATGTGTCTTGTAGTACAGACAAGTCCATCAGAATATGTCTTTATCATCTGCATCGCTTGTGGTTGCTTGTACCGTTTGCGATGTTTCTTGTTGTGGTGTTGTTTTGGTGATCTTGGGTGTTTCAACTGCAGGAGCAGCACTTTGCGACTTTGGGGTCAACATCTCCATGTTTTCCACGGTGATTTCTGTCACCAGTCGGCGATCGCCTTTCTGTGTGTCGTAAGCTTGATAACGAATGCGGCCTTCTACATAAAGTTTGTCTCCTTTATGAACATAGCGCTCCACGACTTTGGCCAATTGACGATAGAACACTAAATTGTGCCAATCCGTGTGATCCGGCACTTGTGTCCCATTTTGCAAGGTGTAACCGCGCTCGGTGGTGGCCAAGCGTACCTGCGCAACAGCTTGGTCGGGGCCGTAGTATCTCACTTTGGGCTCCGCCCCNACATTGCCTATCAGCATCACTTTGTTCATCAATGGCCTCCTTTATCCTAGTTTATTTCCACTGTCCCAGATAACGGAAATTGAAGTTCTTGCCCTTAGCCGATGGGAACTGGCTACGCCCGTCCACACGGCTGCGCAAATGATCCACAATGCGATCATAGGCATCCATGCCCGACATGGCTTTCACTTGAGCTACAAAGTGGGTGTCGCGATATTCGCATTTGCCGGTAGTCGGCACCATCACCACGCGCTTGAAGTCCACCGTGCCTTCATACCATCCTGCGCGTTCTTCCAGCAGTTGTGCCATGGGCGATAGCTCGTCATCATGACGGATATTGGGAGCCGAGCGCAATGCCTTCTTGGCCTTGAAATCCGCCATGGTGNGTGCTTCGGTTTTTATCACGATAAAATAAACACGCGGGCGAACCTTGTAGCGCTTGGGATAATAGTTGTCGCTATTGCAATAGTCACGCAAATCGGCTTCCATGGCGGGATTCATGCCCACTTCCGGTATAGATGCCAAAAAGTCGATAGCCTCATCCACAGTCTGGACGAGGGTCTCACTGTCAAAATATCTTAGGTATAAGTTCATGTTTTCCGAATAAAAATGACTCATCAATGACGCTAGGAAGAGCGGAAAACGGGACTCGGACCCGCGACCCCAACCTTGGCAAGGTTGTGCTCTACCAACTGAGCTATTTCCGCAAACCGTCGTTTGGTGAATACGACAAATGAAAACGTCTTTGTGAAGAGGAGGAGACTCGAACTCCCACGTCGCAATTGACACTACCCCCTCAAAGTAGCGCGTCTACCAATTCCGCCACCTCTCCATCAAAAACTTATTCCGCAACCCGCCATCGTCAAATCGGGATGAGTGCCCAGAACAGGACTCGAACCTGCACGCCTCGCGGCACACGCACCTGAAACGTGCGCGTCTACCAATTCCGCCACCTGGGCTCACGACAAATCAGACCCACGTCTTGACCATCGCTTGTTGCAGAATGTGAGCGGAAAACGGGACTCGGACCCGCGACCCCAACCTTGGCAAGGTTGTGCTCTACCAACTGAGCTATTTCCGCGTTCTCAACCTTTCGGTGCATTGCAAGGCTTTCTACAACCCACATTTGCTTGTCCGAAAGTGCATTTCTCCAAATGCGGTTGCAAAGGTAAACACATTTTTCGAACCAGCCAAAACTTTTTCAAACTTTTTTCGCCACTCTCGCCCAACACCTTGTTTTTCATTACCCATCTCCGTTTTTATCTATTCTCTCCTATACACAATATGTAGAGCCATCTTGCCACAGATGTCTAACACTCTTCTTTCTTCTGTGCCGTATAGAGCATACCACAGGCTGCTTCGATGTCTTGCCCACGCGATTTGCGAATAGTGGCAGTGATACCGTAGCGGCGCAAGGCCTCTTGAAAAGCAATGACGGTGGCATCATCGGCACCATGCAGGTCAGTACCGGGGATGGTATGGAAGTGCATCAGATTGACGCGACATTGGCTATCCCATTTGCTACCTATGGCAGCATCAAGTGGTTGGAGCAGGCGGGCCAGCGCTTTGGCATGAGCTTCGGTGTCATTGATACCCTTGAAAACAATATATTCAAACGTGATGCGTCGCTGATGGGAGAAATCGGCGCGAGCCAATTCAGAGATAATATCAGCGATGGGCATGGAATGTTCGGCGGGCATCAGCATGGCACGCACATCGTGGATGGCTGCATGCAGACTCACAGCCACATGGCATCGACATTCGTTGAGCAGCCGGGGCAATGACTGGCGCAATCCCACCGTGCTGATGGTGATGCGCTTAGGACTCCATCCCCACCCCCTTGGGTCGGTGAGAATGTTGGTTGCGCGGAGCACGCTGTCGAGGTTATCGAGTGGTTCACCTTGTCCCATAAACACGATGTTGGTGAGTTGATCGACCTCAGGAAGCGAATACACTTGATTGAGTATCTCTGCGGCCGTGAGTTGCCCACCAAAGCCCTGTTTACCCGTCTGACAAAACAAGCAGTTCATGCGACACCCGATTTGCGATGACACGCACAGCGTAGCATGATCACCTTCAGGAATGAATACCGTTTCTACACATTGTTGCACGGGTCTCGAAGGACCTGCAGGAAACAAGTATTTCACTGTACCGTCCGTCGAACGACTCACTCTTAAGGGCTCACGGCATCCTATTTCGCAATTCTCGGCCAAGCGTCGGCGATTGGCCAGCGACAAATTTGTCATCTCGTCAATCGACTTCACCTTGTATTTATAGAGCCAATCCGCTATCTGCCTGCCAGCATAGGCCGGCATACCCAACTCCACGGCCAAAGCCTTCAACTCGGCTGTGGTCATGCCGAGCATTTCTTTCTTGGATGTAACGGTTGTCACGGGACAAAAACAAGAGCGTACTTAAATGGCGTCATCGGGAGCAATGGGGTCCAAAATGACAGGTGGTTTGTCGAGTGCATAAGAGAAATACACACACAGCACGATGGTGACGATGGCCGCCAAACATATCAACACCAAGGCTACGCGAGTGATGATCTTGCGATACTTCTTCAACTTCGCTGCCGTAGTGGTTACGCTACGTTCGTGGTGATGATGGTGGTGGTGCGAACCCGATGATGAGTGATTGCCCATAAGCCTGTGTGCATTATCTTAAGGTGAGAATCATTGCCTTTGCGACAATGTTTCTCGGTTGCAAAGGTAACAACTTAGGACGAGACAGACAAACTTTACATGGATTTTTTCATCACACCTTCACCCAATGTTGCTTTTTCAAAAGATAATTGATAGCGGGAAGTGTGGCGACGAGTATGCAAATGGTTATGTTAAAGTACTCTGTGTTGTCCAAATGAAACCATTCAAGCAAAACGGTTCTAAAAACTACAATGACGATCCAATGTGTACAATAGAAAGACATGGAATCTTTCCCAATGAGAGTAATCCAAGAGAAACCGCCACGCCCAACTATGCGTCTCGCAAGAACATTAAATAATATACAACAAGACAACGAATAGAAAAGTGCGATGATATATGTAAAGGTTGATTCCGACGAATTATTCACGAAACCAATTTGTGCCTTTATACATGTTAGATTAAATATACAAATTGCGAGGAGGAAATATCGAATCGTATAATGTAATTGATATTGTTTGGTCTTTAACAAATGGCCTGTGGCATAAAAGGAGCATCCAAGACACACCTGTCCCAAAATATTCGGAAAGCTTACGTGATAGATATGTAAGGTAAGTGAAAGCGCGATTCCGATAATGATGATATAGATGTCGTGGATTTTCTTACAATTGAAGAAGGAATAGAGTATGCGAATAATAAATAGGCTAAAGAGAAACCACATCGGCCTGTTTCCAGCAATGGCATCTCTTAGAATGAATTCTTTGAGCGGATGTACGCATATGAGATAAAACGTTGCCTGATTCTCAAATAAGAGGATTAACACATAAAATAGATGACCAAGGAAGGAGAACACAACGTACGGTACGATGAGACGTAAAAAACTGTCCTTTACAATGCGTGGTAGCTGATTCATGGAAAGAACGTCTTTTTGCATCATTCCCGCTTTGTAGAAAAACCAGGACATAAAAAAAGAGAGGACAAGTCGAATTTGTGAAGAATAAGCATTTTCATTTAAGCCAAAACAGTTAACGTGAATTAAAATCATGTGAATAATCAGGATCCCGCACACAAAATCCAACGACGCATCTCGTTTTTTTGCCTTTTCCATAATAGTTCTTTACCGCCGATACTCCCCTATTGCGGCCAAGTTTTAATGATCTATTACGGAAAAGCGTGGGAAGTCTGACTATTACTCGTCCCACAATCCGAGGCCTTCGCATTGCCTAATCTGTCAAGAACGAGCAACGCAGAAGCCCACGCCAAGGCTTGCCCGTCATAACAGATGGGCACACCTCTCTCATGGACATCTACTATTGCCTTGCTTTGTGACAGATCGTGAAGTTGCGAAGTTCCGGATTGTCAAAGACAAGCGTTAGTAAACGCCTTTCATCTAATAAGTTCTCTCTCCCGCGCATCGGAAATCGGCTTTTCGTCCGATCTCCATGCTGCGCGAAAAATCTGTGCGCAAAGGTACAAAGAATTGTTGAAACGACCAAAGATGGATCGATTGTAATGCGTCAAAGCCCCATTTCGTTATTCTTCATCTCCATATATTGTCNCTCAAACGTCATTCTCTAGATGGTGACCGTTTGGGAACCATATTATCGTCCGTGTTTTTTACATTTGATGTTTACCCTTTCATCATTNTCGGTATATACTAATAAAACCATAAACCATTATGACAACACCAAAGCAAAGATACCTCACTCGTTCCGCCGCGCAAGCCCTCATCGAGCAGCGCCGGCTGGAGTACCGTCAGGCAAAGAAAAACCGCTTCAGCGGCGAAGAAACCCCTACGCAGCAGATGTTTCGTTGGGACAGTCCACTCACCTATCACACCGATGGCACACCGCCGTGGTGGCAAGTACCCAACCCCATGCCTGAAGTGGTCGTCAAACCAGATCAGTCCGCCTTTGTACGTCAATTGCAAAACGAAGAACTGCAGAGTCAAGCCGCTCAGCAATGGGGGTTAGATCGTCTCGCCGAAGTGCACAGGATAGCACAAGAAGCAGAAAAAGAAGCAGAGAGAGAAAGGGCGGCAAAACGAACCATAGAATCCATTCAGATGGAAAACATTGGTAAAATGCAAGAGCAACTATACAATATAGGCGCTTTTGGCAGCTTGCCTTACAATAAAGCCGTAGATGGTCGTGATGGCAAGCTGACTCAAGAGGCGCTCAAAAACGCTGAGGCTAAGGGCTACAAGTGGAACGCAGCTGCCGGGAAATTAGAGAAATCGGAGAAAAATATAAATACAGATCTGCTAAGATATCTTGTTAAACCGCCAACAGCCACGGGGGTCTTAAGAGACCATTTACATGGAATGGTGTACAATATTCCCGTTATTGGTGACCTGATACCTCCCATAACCAACACCAATGATGATTATTCAGATACATTTAATGAGTCTGGAAGAGAGGTGACAAGAATAGCGTTATCTCGATTTAAAAAAGCTGGAATGCTACCCACTGAAATAGGTGTACCTAAGCTAATGACCGACACTCAAAAAGGTGCTAAGGATGGAGGTATTACGGGTAGAGATTTTCGAGAGTTCAACGCTCCAGAAGGCGGTGGTTATGCTCGGCAGGATCTTAGGAGGTATGCTAGCGCAGCTGTTGGAGGTAGATACGCATTTGAGTATGGACCNGGAGGCGCAAATTTGGAAGTAACAAGAACAAGCCCTGAAACCTACCAAGCAAGGGTTTTTGACAACAATAATTTTGACAATAGCACGTTATCCGAAGAAGAAAAGAAGAATGTGGGACTATTCCGTCTTCTTGCGGGCGTACTAATAGGTAAGGGCGGCAAAAAAGTCAGAAGAAACTTTACATACGATTTTGACGCATCTGATATAAAATAATTTTAAAAACAACCATGACGAACCTATTGTTATTTGTAGATAGTGCTGCCGAAACAGGCCTTTCGCCAGAATACACAGACGGCTATTGTCTATTTGTGTTAATCTGCGTAGGTATCCCTATTTTAATCGCACTAGGAATCATGTTTTTTATTGGGCGCTTGATTTGGCGTTTAATCCGGCGTTTAATAACCCGTAAATCTGCGAACAAGGGAAAGGGCCTGTTGATGCTTTTTTTACTATGTAGTACATACTGTGCTGCTCAAACGCTGATTGTAGGCAATGTTACATTAAATAACGAAGAACTCAAAAAGTGTATTCAACACGAGACAAAAGGGAAGACTGATGTAAAAGAAATAGCATCAATTTGCTGTTCCATCACAAGGCGATGCCTTACATTTTCAACCCAATCAAAACTAAAAGACCTGCGACAACTGAGTTTTGACAAGAAAACACCCACACATTGTGTGGGCTATGCTAAAGTAGTAACAGCCTGCTGTAATTACGCCTTTGAGATAAACCACATTGATGCTCGATGTGATCANATAAGAGGCCCGCTCAAAATTATNGGCCTCGATCTCACTAAAATAATGAGCACATTTTTTAAAACATTAGGTATGACCCGATGGGTAAACTTCACAAAAGATCACGACTGTGGCCTAATCACTTATAAAGGCAAGAAATGGAGAATCGACCCCTCGCTACCATGGTAAATAAAAAAATAAAGATGGACATCACAACTGCGCTTCAATCCTCAAAAAGCCGATCAGCGCATCAGCACATTGATTCAAAATATTTAGAACCAATAGTCGTAGACAAATAAAACCACAAACCATTACGACGACACCAAAGAGGATATTACGCACCCCATTCCGTAGCNCAAGCCCATACCATTGTGAGCACACNGATAAACCTCGGTCTCATAATTAACTGANTCTTAAAGCATTTTGCATTTCTCAACAAAACTCACTATCTTTGCAAACATAAACACANAACGAATATGACAAAAGGACCNTTAATCGATGCCGTAATAGCACAGATGCAAGACGAAGCCTTCCGTTCAGGGTTTATGTCTGCAGTAAAAGCCGTAAAGCGCTATGACACTGGTGGACCCACGGGTNCCAATAACCAATCACAGACGCAATACGGCCTCTATCCCTTCCTCCTCAGCGATGGTCGCTACACCTATGCCACCGACACCGGTCTTCCCATCCACTACGATGAAGAAGGCAACGTCGTCATGCCACAAGGCACCAAGGGCACCATGACCACACCCGAAGTTGTTGTTACATATAGTGCCACGACACCTGGATTTGAAAACCTGAAGCGCAATGAAGACTACGTTCAACCCACCATCTCCTCCATCGACGAGGTTCGCAGCACAGATTTTTCCTTAGATCCTCGGACGTGGACCAGCGGAGTTAATCCGGTCAAAGCTGTACGCAACG
>Ga0065708_1039959_pt1 | contig 22439 bp, 17 predicted proteins | sample Hoacrofraction12_2_FD_59095 | JGI IMG/M metagenome (GOLD analysis project Ga0065708, IMG submission 59095) | Hoatzin crop microbial communities from Cojedes, Venezuela, sample from fiber fraction 12 v1 | ecosystem: Host-associated > Birds > Digestive system > Esophagus > Crop | place: Venezuela... | reverse complement strand
CCTAAAATGCTTGAAATATATATATATATATATAATAAAATTTATATGAATTATTTCAAGTGAGGTCATTTTATGGGAAAATATTATAAGAAAATTTTTAATTATTTAAAAAAGCATCATTATATAAGTTATACAATTCTTTTTTTAATCATGTGTTTCTTTATGTTTGGTTACTTTTTCTTTTTTAAAAAAACTTTTATTTGGAAAGTTGATGGTTATTGGCAATATTATAAAGCCTTGTGTTATTATGCTACTTATTTAAGAGATATTTTTAGAAATTTAATAGATTATCATAAACTCATAATTCCAGAGTGGGGATTTAATATAGGTGAAGGATCTGATATTTTAAATACATTAAATTATTACGTAATAGGGGATCCATTTACTTCCTTGTCTATATTAGTTCCTACGAAATATATGTGGATATATTATGATTTTATTATTGTATTAAAAATATATATGTCTGGATTGAGTTTTATATTATTATGTAAAGGTACAAATCAAAAAAATAATTTAGCTATATTAATTTCGAGCATTGCTTATGCTTTTTGTAGTTGGACTATATGGGCTTCAATAAGGTATTTATCTTTTTTAAATCCGACAATATATTTCCCGCTTATAATTTTAGGAATAGAGAAAATATTGAGTAATAAAAGACCATATTTGTTAATTTTTATTGTATTTGTTTCTGCAATAACTAATTTTTATTTCTTTTATATGATAGTAATATTATCCATTATATATTCAATAGTTCGTTCAATTTTATTATACAAAAGAGATTTTAAAAAAATTATTTATTATTTATTTAAAATCGGTTTATATTCATTTTTAGGAGTATTATTAGCATCAGTAATTTTTTTACCTTTAATAAATTATTATTTATTAGATGAAAGATTAGGATCTGGGACAAATTTAAGACTACTATATTCTCTATATTATTATAGTAGTTTACCAAGGACAACAACAAATGCAGTTAATTCTTACAATACAAATTTTAGTATAAGTTCTCCAGTTTTATTGTTTATAATTTTAATTATTACTACCAATAAGGAAAAAAACAAATTCATAAAAATATTATTGTTTTTATCTATAATTATGCTACTAGTTCCAGCCTTCGGTCAAATTTTTAATGGGCTTTCATATATGAGTAATAGATGGACGTGGGCAATAACGTTATTAATATCATATATAATGGTTATAACATGGGATGATTTAATTAATATAGATAAAATTTCTTGGTTAAAAATGGGTAATATTCTATTTGCTTACTTTATTATTTGTATTCTATTTCATTATTCTAAAATAGAAAATACATTTATATCATTGTGCTTGATATTATTTTCATATATAGTAATTTCTCCATTTATTTTTAGTAAAACAAATAAAACTAAAAATATTTCTTTACTAATTATAATAGGTATAGTTTTAAATGGATATTTATGGTATTCATATTATGGAAGTAATGCCGCTTCTGGAGGAGTTGAAATTACTTATTTAAAAGAAAATTTTAATAAAACAGAAGCTAATGCTATAAGTAGTGTAATATCAAACACAAAAGATAATCAATTGTATAGATATTCTGGTAGAGATTTAACTTATAATATAAATCTATTCTATGATATTTCAAATACTCAGTATTATTGGACAAATTCAAATTCAAATTTAATTAAGTATAGACAAGAATTAGGAATCACTGAAGAAGATAATATAGATCATTTTTATAATGGATATGATGACAGAACGGATGTACTAGCATTAAGTAGTGTTAAATATTTTGTGACAAAAGGAAATGATAATAAAACAATCCCGTACAACTATGAATTCTTAAAAAATCAAAACGTTAAAAATAGTATAATAAATGACTACAAAGACAAAATGAATAATGAATTAAATGAACAACAAGAAAAATATATAAAAAATAAAACTTCTAATAGATATAGCGTTTATGAAAATGAAAATCCATTAATTTTTGTTTATACTTATGATAATTATATAAATTATGAGAATTTTGAAAATTATAATTCTGTTGAGAAGCAAAAAATAATGTTAAAATCAGTATTATTAAATAATAGTTCTAATAATAATCAAATGAATAGTAACTTAAAATTAAAAATAAAAGAAATTAATTATGAAATTGAAGATACAAATTATAACATTTCCTTTAACAAAAATAAAATTATAACTACATCAGAAAATCAAGCTCTTACCTTGAATTTTGATAAAATTATTGATAATGAATTATATATTGAATTTAACAATTTTAACTTTGAACAAACTAAAAAATATGATTTATATTTTGGCGAAAAAGATATTGATCCTTTTGATTTATATAATAAAGTAACTTGGAATTTATTAAATTCAAACGATAAAATTAAAATATTAAATAATAAAATATATGATGAAAAAGAAACATTTTCTTTGATAAAAGTTAAAACATCCAATAATACAGAAAAACAATTTAAACTTCGAAATCAAGATGATCAATATTATGTTGGTAAAACAAATTATACAATTAATTTAGGATATTCAGAGGAACCTATAACATCAGTAACTATAACATTCCCTAGTATTGGTGTTTATACATTTGATTCAATTAAAGTAATAAGTGAACCAATGGATGATTATGAAAGTGATATTAAAAATTTACAACAAGATGAAATAACAAATTTTAAAATTGATACAAATAAAGTAAGTTGTACTATAAGTAATAAAGAAAATAAAATAGCAGTATTTTCAATACCATATTCTACAGGATGGAAAGCATATGTAGATGGTAAAGAAGTAGAAGTATTACAAGCTAATATAAAAAATATGGGTATAGAATTAGAACCAGGAACTCATAAAATAGAACTAAAATATCATACACCATATAAAAGATTAGGATTAATAATATCATGTTGCTCATTCATATTCTTAATTATTTATACAATAATATATGAAAAGATTTTAAGAAATAAGAAATATGCAAAATAAAAAATTGCATATTTTTTTGGTCTAAAACTTTAAAAACCTCTTGAAAATTATATATATATATATAATTAAGATTATAGATGAGTTTATAAAGAAAGGGTTTTTTATGAAAAAAAATAATCAAGATTCATTTTTTTACAAAATATTTATAAAGGATACTGATAATACTTTATTACAATTATTTAGATATTTTTGGGTAGGTGGAGTAGCTGCAGTAGTAAATATTGGAATGCTATTTGTATTTACTGAAGTATGTCATTTTAATTACTTAATATCAAATATATTATCTTTTACTTTAGGTTTAATTGTTAATTATATTTTAAGTAAAAAATTTGTATTTAGTGACGATGTTAAATTATCACCAGTTAAAGAATTTATTATCTATGCAATAATTGGTGTTATTGGTCTTGGACTAGATACATTATTCTTATGGATATTTACTGAAAAAATTGGCATATATTATATGATCAGTAAAATAATTTCAACTGCACTAGTATTTATATGGAATTTTGGTGCTAGAAAGTTATTATATAAAATAATTAAATAGGAGGAATGAAACATGAAAAAGAAAGTTGTAATTATTGGTGCTGGACCTGCAGGTCTTACAACAGCATATGAATTATTAAAAAATAATGGTAAAAAGAATTATGATGTAACTATATTAGAAGGAACAGACGCTATTGGGGGTATATCTAAAACCGTTAGATATAATGGTAATAGAATGGATATAGGAGGACATAGATTTTTTTCTAAAGATGATAGAGTAATGAACCTTTGGTCTGAAATAATGCCTGTTCAAGGAAAAAATTCATTTGATGATGAAGAACTTGGAAGAGAAAAGCCTTTAGAAGAAGGTGGACCAAATCCAGAAAAAGAAGATAATGTAATGTTAGTTAGACAAAGAGTATCTAGAATTTATTATATGAATAAATTCTTTGATTATCCAATTACTATGAAATTACAAACATTTAAAAATATGGGTTTATGGACAACAATTAAAGCTGGATTTAGTTATTTAAAAGCAGCCATCTTTAAAAGAAAAGAAAACTCTTTAGAAGATTTCTATATTAATCGTTTTGGTAAAGTTCTATATAGTATGTTCTTTGAAAAATATACAGAAAAACTATGGGAAAGACATCCTAGAGAAATATCAGCAGATTGGGGAGCACAAAGAGTAAAAGGTCTTTCTATAATGGCTGTTGTTAAAGATATGTTTAATAAATTATTTAATAGAAAAAGTTCTAAAAATACAGAAACATCTTTAATAGAACAATTCTGGTATCCAAAATATGGACCAGGACATTTATGGGAACAATTAAGTAATAAAATAGAAGAACAAGGTGGTAAAGTACTTAAAAATCATGAAGTTACAAGTATTAACTTTAAAGATAAAAAAATAGTATCTGTTACATGTAATGTAGATGGTAAAGAAGAAACTATAAAAGGTGATATCTTTATTTCATCTATGCCTATGAATGATTTAATAGCATCATTTGATGGTATTAAAGTACCAACAAAAATTAAAGATATCGCCAAAGGTTTACCATTTAGAGATTTCTTAACAGTTGGTGTTTTAGTAGATAGATTAAATTTAAAAAATGAAACTACTATACCTACATACAATAATAATATTCCTGATTGTTGGGTATACGTTCAAGATCCAAGAGTAAAAATGTTAAGATTCCAAGTATTTAATAACTGGTCACCTTATTTAGTAAGTGATGCTAGAAATAAAGTTTGGATTGGTCTTGAATATACTTGTAATGAAGGCGATGAATATTGGAATATGTCTGATGAAGAATTCATCGATTTTGCAGTAGATGAATTAGTTAAAATGGATATAATTGATAAAAATCAAGTAGAAGACACTCATCGTGAAAAAATTAAAAAAGCATATCCAGCATATTTTGACACATATAAAGATATAGATGAGTTAATTAGTTATGTTGATAAAATAGATAATTTATATTGTGTAGGTAGAAACGGTCAACATAGATATAATAATATGGACCATTCAATGATTACAGGTATTGAAACAGCAAATATTATAAAAGAAAATAAAAAAGATAGAACTCCTATTTGGAATGTAAATACAGAAAAGGAATATCATGAAGAAAAAGAAGAAAGTTAATTATAAATAAAGGATCAATTTATATGAAAAAGAATTTTAAATATTTATTAATTTCAATTTTAATAGCATTAGTATTAGAATGTACAATTTTTCAAATAAATTTTTACAGAACTCATTTAAAAAAATATGAAGAAAAAGTTTATAATATAAATGATATTGAATTAGAAAATGCTGAAATTAATTCAAATAATAAAATTAAATTAACTTCATCATCAAGTAAATTAATATTAAATAATATAAATACAGAAGTTGCTACAATATATTTAGATTTAGAATTACCAAATACTGGTAATGAAAAAATAAAATATAATAAATTAGATTATAAAATATTATATACGGATGAAACGTCTGAAAATTTTAGAGGTTTATTTAAAAAAACTTTTATTAATACATTAGAGAATAGTAAATATTTTAGTGTATATCTTAGCGGGAAAAGTAAAAAAGTTGCAATAGAAATAACTGATAGAGAAAATATGCAATTTAAAATAAACAAAATTATTATAAATAAAAAAATACCATTTAACTTTAACATTGCTAGATTCTCCATATTATTTTTAGTGATATTTATTGCATATAGTTTAAAAAAGAATAAGTTTTGGAATACCAAATTTGAAGAAAATAAGAAAAGTTCATATATTACTGCTACTATAACAACTTTAGCATTTGTAATTTTGGCGATGCTATTAAGTTACTCGACCAGCAATGAAGTGGAATCAGTTTATTCAACAATATTTACCGACTCTTTATTAAGTCATAAATTATATTTAACCGAAGAACCTAGTAAAGAATTGTTATCAATGGAAAATCCATATGATTATACAGTGAGAGATGGAAGTAAAGCTAGATGGGATACAGCTTTTTATAATGGTAAATATTATGTATACTTTGGTATATTACCACAAATTTTATTATATATACCATATTATAAAATAACTGGTAATCATTTATATGATTGTCAAGCTGTAATTATATTTTCGGTTATATTCATAATTGGAATTAGTATATTGTATTTTAAAATATTTAAAAAATATTTTGGTAAACTAGATAATAAAATATATTTTTTTAGTAGTTTAATAATACTATTTGGATCTCTATCTTTAATAATGATTTCTAGACCACAATTTTATGAAATGGCCGTAATGTCAAATCTTTCATTATCTGTATTAGGATATGTGTTTATGTTTGATGCATTTACCAAAGAAAAATTTAAATACTTAAATATCTTTATTGGATCATGGTTATTAGCTGGAGCTGTTGCTTGTAGACCAACTTCATTATTTTATTCATTAATAATAGTTATTCCATATTTAAAACTGTTAATTAATAATTTTAAAAACAAGAAAAATAGATTCAAATCTATAATCTCAATTATGATACCATATTTAGTAATAGGATTCTCTTTAATGGTATATAATTATTTAAGGTTTGATAGTCCGTTTGATTTTGGTGCAAATTATCAATTAACAGTAAACGATATTGGTAATTTAAAATATAGATATTTAATAATACCATTTGGTATAATAATATCTCTATTTAAACTTCCTAAAATAGAATTTATGTTCCCTTATTTTTCTTGGAATGGTGGCATGAATTATAATATATATATGTACGAAAGAGTATATTGGGGCATTTTCATTGGTTTGCCAATATTATTTTCAATTTTTAAAATAAAAAGTTTTAGAGATTGTGAAAAAAATAAAGAAATTAAATATTTGGCATTTTCTGGAATTATAATTACAATTTTAATAATGTTATTAAGTATATATTGCGGAGGAACTTCTCAAAGGTATGTTTTGGATTATACTTGGATTTTATTAATATCAGCATTATTAATATATTTATCAATTTATCAAAAAAGACATCTTAATATAAAACAAATAATGAAAAAAGCTCTTATTATAGTGTCAATATACACAATAATTTTTATTTCATTATATTCTATAGTAGGAGAGAGTAACTTCATGCTTACATATCATCCAAAAATCTTTTACTATATAAAATATGCAATAGAATTTTGGTATTAAAATTAACAAAAGTTCTTAAAAACATTGATGATTCTAACTATTAATATATAATTGTATTAATTGGTACTCAGGAAACTTTCGAAGCCCTGAGTCATTTTTTTACAATAAAATATCTTTTGTATAATTTATGTTATATAAATAATAAAAACTCGATTTTTATTACTTATTAAATTATAATATAATTAAGATTTTTATCTACTTAGGAGTGATACTATGTATACTATTATAGATATATATTGGGAAAGAGCTAATTTACATTTAAAATTTAAAGAAGATATTAGTAATAAGTATATTTATTTAACTGATGAAGAAAAAAATATCTATAACTTAGATTCTTTAAATAATGAAGTAATTATTAGTATATATAATATATCTAATATAGGTATGTTAGATTCTGGTAATTGGACTTTATTAATAACAGATAAAAAGATAGATAATTATGAAATATATCTTACATATAAAGATTATCTATATAAAAATATTCTCTTAGATAATAAATTATTAACTAATTTAAATGATAAATCTAGAATATTTAGATATCATGGAAATAGTTGTGCTTATATAGTAGATTTCTCTATTGATAGTAATAAAGTATTTAAAATAAATACAACATTTATGATAAGAAATTATAATTGGCATCGTTTTGTATCTCCTAGAGAAAAAAATTCTATAATAGAAAAAATAAAAGTTTATTTAAAAGAAATAGCTTTCTTTTTAATAAACTTATATTATAAATTTATTAGATTATTTATAAAATCTAAAGATAATAATATTTTATTCTTAACAGAGAATAGTGATGAATTAACTGTTAATTTAAATAAATTATATGAATATGCAGATTCTAATAAATGGCATAAATATATCTATGCTCATAATAGTTTCTTAAAAGAAAGAAAGAATGTCTTAAGTAAAATAAGAAATTATTTTAAAGAAGTAACTATGATATCTAAATGTAATACTATAGTAGTAGATAACTATACATCAGTCTTAACTCATTTAGAATTAGATAAAAAAGTAAAACTAGCTCAAATATGGCATGCTGGTGTTGGTTTTAAATCAGTTGGTTATGCTAGGTTTGGTATTCCAGGAACACCACATCCATATCTATCATGCCATAGAAGATATACTCATGCTTTTGTAGATAGAGAAGACTTAATACCAATATATATGGAAGTATTTGGAATAGATAGAAGTAAATTCTATGTAACAGGAATGCCTAGATTAGATGGTTATCTTGATAAAAAGAATATTGATAATACATTAGATAAATTATCTAAAATAAATAATAAATTCTTAAATAAAAAAGTAATCTTATTTTCACCAACATATCGTGGTAAAGGATCTTTAGATGCTTACTATAACTATTCTTTATTAGATCAAACTAAAATATATGAATTTTGTAAAAAGAATAATTTTATCTTTGTCATAAAAATGCATCCATTTATTGAAGAATCTATTGAAATAGAAAAAGACTATCAAGATTATATTTATGATTATTCTAACTTAGATATAAATGAACTTATATATGTAAGTGATATTATGATAACTGATTATTCATCATGTGCATATGAATATTCAATGTTTGATAGACCACTTATCTTCCATCGTTTTGATAAAGAAGAATATGAATATGAAAGACCAGTTCATACTCTAGATATCTTTTCAGATAGACAATACGAAGTAAAAGACTTTAATAGTTTAATGAAAGTCTTAGAAAAAGAAAAAGATATTAATATAAATAATCGTTTTAAAAATATAAAAGGTATTCCAAATAATAATGCATGTAAAAATATAATGGATATATTGGAGGGTAAAGATGATTAATATAATATTATCTATATTTAAAATATGTTTAAATATTATTTATTTCTTTTTTAAATCACTTCCTACTAAGAAAAGAATCTTAATGATGAGTAGACAAAAAGATACTAAACCAGATGATTTTAAATTATTATATTTATATTTAAGTAAAGATTATGAAGTAATTATGTTATGTCATAAATTACCTGGTAAAGAGAATTCTACTTTAAAAGATAAAATTAAATATGGATTACATATGTTTAAACAAATGTATTATTTAGCTACTAGTAAAGCTGTTATATTAGATTCTTATATACCTACAGTAAGTATTTTAAAACATAAGAAAGACTTAACAGTCTTTCAAATATGGCATTCTATAGGTACATTAAAAGACTTTGGTTATGATTCACTAGGTAAAGAAGAAGGTAATAAAAAAAGTCTTGTTAAAATACTTAGAATGCATAAAAATTATGACTATGCTTTTGCAGCATCTACTGCTTATAAAGATTATTTAGCATCAGGTTTTGGAATGCCTAGTAATAAAATATTAATATCTACATTACCTAGAGTAGATTTACTTAAAAGTTCTGAATATGAAGAAAATATTAAAAGAAAAATATATGATAAATATCCAGTATTAAAAACTAAAAAAAATATTTTATATGCTCCTACATCTAGAAAAGATGAAGAAGAATTTAAAATTAAATTTCAAGAATTAGTAGATAACTTTGATTTTCATAAATATAATTTAATAGTTAAATTACATCCATTATCTAGTATTAAAATAGAAAATAGTAAAGTAATAGTACCTAATGATTTTGATACATTTAATATGTTATTTGTAACAGATAAATTAATAAGTGATTATTCTTGTTTAATATATGAAGCAGGAGTTAGAAATATTCCTTTATATTTTTATGATTTTGATTTAGATAATTATATTAAAACTCGTGGTATTACAATAGATTATAATGAACTACCTGGTTATAAAGAGAAGAATGCTAAAAAATTAATAGAAGATCTAAATAAGAAATATGATTTAGATTATTTAAATAAATTTATTAATAAATATGTATCTAATACTAAGGATTGTTCTAAAAAGATGGCAGATACTATTATTAAACATTTAAAGTAAATCATGACATTAATCATGATTTTTTAATATAAAAGTTTTTTTGATACACAGTAATAACTTTAAAAAATAAAAAGTTATTTTGATACATCAAAAAAACTTTACAATAATAAAATTTGAAAAAATATCTAAATTTTCGGAACAAAAGAAAAAGATAACTAAAAAGGAGAAACCTGATAGAAGAAAGATATTTTAATTATATTAAAGACATGATAATTATGGTAGAATATTTATAAAGAAGGCGAATATTATGAGTAATAATCCAGTAATAAGAAGTACAAGTGCTGAATTTTTAATATTTGAAAGACAAAAGGGCGAAAATGGTATTGAAGTTAGATTTGAAAATGGAGACTTATGGCTAACACAAAAAGCAATTGGACAATTATATGATTGTTCTACAGATAATATTAGTTTGCATTTAAAAAACATATATAATGATTTGGAATTGGATAAAAAATTAACTTCCGAGGATTTCTCGGTTGTTCAAATCGAGGGAAATAGAAATGTTAAGAGAAAAATCAAATATTACAATTTAGATGCTGTTATTTCAGTAGGATATAGAGTTAATTCTGATAGAGCTATTCAATTTAGAAGATGGTCAACTAATATATTGAAAGAATTCTCTAAAAAAGGATATATTATAGATAAAAAAAGAATGGAAAATGGCACATTCTTTGATGAAGATTATTTTGAATCATTACTTGCTGAAATAAGAGAAATAAGATTATCAGAAAGAAGATTTTATCAAAAAATTACTGATATTTATGCTACAAGCATAGATTATGACAAAAAATCTCCCATTACAATTAAATTTTTTAAAAAAGTTCAAAATAAAATGCATTATGCTGTAACTCATAACACTGCACCCGAAATAATTTATAATAGAGCCGATAATAAAAAAGAACATATGGGACTTACTAATTGGGAAAAAAGTCCTAATGGAAAAATTTTGGAAACAGATGTAGTGATTGCTAAAAATTATTTAACAAAAGATGAATTAGAAAGCCTAGAAAGAATAGTATCAGCTTTTTTAGATTTAGCAGAGGATAGAGCAAAAAGAAATATACCAATGACAATGGAAGACTGGTCCAAAAGGATTGATAAATTTTTACTTGCAGATGATAGAGACATACTAAAAGATGCAGGCACAATATCTCATGAAATAGCATGTAATAAAGCTCTAACAGAATTTGAAATATACAGAGTAAAACAAGATAAATTATATAAGTCTGATTTTGATTTATTAATTGAGGAAACAAAATAAGGAATTGAGATTTTCTATAAATTTAATTAACGTATGCTTATAGCGAACTAATTATTTCCAATTCCTAGTTTTATTGAAGAAACCATAATAATATGATAAAATAAACTTGATTTTATGGAGGAAATTTATGGAAGAAAAACATGAAAAGAATATTGCTATAATATTCGCAGGTGGTACAGGAAAAAGATTTGGTGCCGATATTCCAAAACAATTTATTTCTGTTTTTGGTAGAGAAATAATTATTTGGACACTAGAAAAATTCCAAAACCATCCAGAAATTGATGAAATATATATTGGATGTATCGAATCATGGATTCCTTATTTAGAAGGATTAATTACAAAATATGGTATATCTAAAGTACCAGTAGATGGTATTGTACCTGGTGGAACAAGTGGTCAAGATACTATCTATAGAATCTTAAAAAGAGCTCGTGAAAATGGTACTGATGAAGATATCGTTCTTATAAATGATGGTGTAAGACCAATTGTTACACCAAGAGAAATATCTGAAAATATTAGAAGTGTTAGAGAAAAAGGTGCTGCAGTTACTTGTATACCTTTCCAAGAAACACCAATCTATAGTAATAATGGCGATGTCGTAGAAGAAACTCTTGATCGAAATAAATTATATCGTGGAGTTGCTCCTCAAAGCTTTAGAATTGGTCATATCCTAGATGCTCACGAAAAAATAAGACTAGAAGATCCAGGATATACTGGTATCTATAATGGTTCACCAATTGTTGACTCAGCATCATTACTTAGAGCAGCATTTAACGAAAGATGTGCTATTGTAAGAGGTAATCCTAATAATATTAAAGTTACTAATCCTAATGATACAGCTGTCTTAAAAGGATTAATTGAAAATACAGATAATATTAATTACTATATGACACAAAATGCTGAAATAAGAGATTACTATATGTCTAATCTAGAATCAGGCATTGAAATTAATGATGCTTTAAGATATGCTGGTGCACTAGATATGGCTGAAGAAGAAGTAAAAAAAAAGTTCTAGTTAAGAAGGAGAAATAATTTATGAAATATACAAAAGTAGTTAATGAAGATACAGAAGATATTATTTCTTATTGTAATCCAGATTTATTACTAAATACATTTAAAAATAAAACTGTCTTTATAACAGGAGCAACTGGCATGATAGGGTCATATTTTATCTATACATTATTAAAATTAAATGAAATATATGATGCTAATATAAAAATAAAAGCTTTTGTTAGAAATCCTAAAAAATTTGATGAATATATTTTAAATAATGAAAATGTAGAAATTATTTTAGGAGATATTACTTCTTTAGAAGAAATGAATATTGAAGGTGATATTGATTATATAATTCATGCTGCATCACCAGCAAGTCCTAAAATAATGAGTAAAGAACCAGTTATGACTAATTTAGCTAATACACTAGGTACTATTAAAACTTTAGATTTAGCTCATAAAAAAGATGTTCAAGGATACTTATTTATTTCATCAAGAGAAATATATGGTGAACCAGCACCTAATCAAGAAGTATTTACAGAAGATGGACCTCTTGGTCAAGTAAATCCTTTAGTACCAAGAAATGGTTATGCTGAAGGTAAAAAAGCTGCTGAAAACTTAATAGCAGGATATCATGAACAATATAATATGAATGCTAAAGCTGTAAGACTTGCTCATACTTATGGACCAGGAATGTCTATAACAGATGGACGTGTTCAAGCAGATTTCTTAAATGATGTTATGCATGATAGAAATATCGTTTTAAAAAGTGATGGTTCATCAGTTAGAACATATACATATATAGGAGATGCTATAAAAGCAATGTTCCTAGTACTATGTAATGATACTAAAGAAATCGTTTATAATATAGCAGATGAAGACTCTAAAACATCCATTAGAGAACTTGCAGAAACTTTAGTAAGTATAGATCCTAGTAAAAACTTAAAACTAGTATTTGATTTACCAGAAGGAGCTAAACTAAGTAAAGGAACAGCATCATTTACAGGTGGTATCTTATCTACTGAAAGAATTAGAAAAGAACTTGGTTGGGAACCTAAATACAGTATAAAAGAAGGATTTGCTAGAACTATGGAACATTTAGAAGAAGAACTAGCACAAGAAAAAGTAAATAAAAAAATTAAATAAAAGATAGTTCCTATCTTTTATTTTTAATATTTGATATAATAATAAAGGTGATATAATGAAGAGGTTTTTTAAGAATATTAAAAAATATTATAAATATGCTATAAGATCTGCTAAAGCAGAACTTAAAAGTGAAGTAGCAGATTCCTATTTAAACTGGTTATGGTGGGTTATTCAACCATTTGCATTTATGTTAATTTATACTTTTGTTTTTGGTGTTATATTTAAAAATAATACACCATACTTTGGTTCATTTGTCTTTGTAGGTCTTACTTGTTGGGACTTCTTTAATAGAATGTTAACAGGTAGTGTTAAATTAATACTTAATAATAGAGAACTAGTAACTAAAGTATATATTCCTAAATATATTTTATTACTATCTAAATCATTTACATACTTATTTAAAATGTTTATATCTTTATTCTTAGCATTTGGTTTAATGTTATTCCAACATGTTCCAATAACATGGCATATTATTTTAATAATACCTATCTTAATTGTTTTATATACATTTAGTTTTGGTATTAGTTTAATATTAATGCACTTTGGTGTAACATTTGATGACTTAAATAACTTAACAGCAATAGGTCTTAGAATGGTTTTCTACTTATCAGGAGTATTCTATAATATTAGAACTAAATTAGATGGTGCTTTATCATTTATTTTACTTAGAGCTAATCCAATAGCATTTATCATGTCTGAAATGCGTAAAGTTCTTCTAGAAAACTCATTACCTAGTATTGAAGGCTTACTATTTTGGTTTGTTATAGGTATTTTATTAACTGCTTTTGGTGTTCATATTATTCATAAAAATGAAAACTCATATGCGAAGGTGATATAATGAAAACTAATAATGAAAAAAAAGAAATAGCTATTACAGTAGAAGATTTACATATAATCTATCGTGGTCTTAAGAAAACATCTATTAGAGCATCATGGAAACATATTGGTGATAAAATAGAAACTTTTGAAGCTCTAAGAGGTGTATCTTTTGAAGTCGAAAAAGGTAAAATACTAGGTATAATAGGTAAAAATGGTTCTGGTAAAAGTACTTTACTTAGAGCAATAGCAGGAATCTTTTCTCCAGATATTGGTACTATCAATTTACATAATCATTCTATATCTCTATTATCAATAGGAGTAGGATTTAATAAAAAACTAACTGGTTTAGAAAATATTTACTTATCAGGAATGTTACTTGGATTTACTGAAGAAGAAATTAGAAAAAAAGAAAAAGAAATAATTAAATTTGCTGATATTGGCGACTTTATTCATCGTCCAGTAAAAACATATTCTAGTGGTATGTATTCTAAGTTAGCTTTCGCCATAACTGCTATATTAGAAACAGATATCATGTTAATAGATGAAGTTTTATCAGTAGGGGATATTAAATTTAAAGAAAAAAGTTATAATAAAATGAAAGACTTAATATCAGATGAAAATAGAACAGTTATCATAGTATCTCATGTATCAGAAACTATTAAAGAACTATGTGATGAAGTAATATGGTTAGATGATGGTAAAATTATTGAAAGAGGAGATCCTAAAGTAATTGTTCCTAAATATGATGCATATATGGCTAAAAAATAGATATTTTTATATATCTTTTTTTTATGTATAAATAAAGAAGCAAAAAATCCAAAGTGCAATTTTTACACTTCAAAGTGCAAAATTTGCACTTTGAAATAAATAAGACACTTAATAATAAATAATTTTTCTCTAAATTCATTTAATGTATTTATATCTATATAAAAAATATTAATAACTTAAATTAGTAGATATTTGTTATAATAAACATTGTACTTGGGGGGATAATAATGATGACATTTAATGAATTCTTAGATTTATATTCTGAAGATATTAAAGAAAAATTACTACTATCTGAATTAAATATTAAAGAAATAGTATATATAATAAATGCTTTAAAAGTTAAATTTCAAGATCAAAAATTTGATGAACTATTTTATCATAATATAATTGATGATTTATCAGCATATATTAATATACCAGAAGAAATAATAAGACATAAAAGATTAAGAGATAGATATGTCTTAAATATCATTGATAAATCAGTATCTATCTATGATTTAGAAAATCAAATAGTAGAAGAAATATTATTAGAAAATCCAGAAATAAGTTTTGATGAATATGAAGAAGAATTAGAAGATAGAAAAATATTATAAATCTTCTTTTTTTTTAGCAAAATTTTAAAATATCTAAAAGATATGATATAATTAAGATACTTTGGGGGTTTTACCATGAATAAATATACATTAATAAAAGAATTTGCTAGTAAAAGACCAGAAGCTAAAGCTATCTTTGGTTATGGTTCAGGAGTCTTCCATCAAGCATCTTATACAAATAATGATAAACCACAAATAGATGTTATCTTTGTAGTAGATGATTTAGAAGACTGGCATTTAACTAATATAAGTTTAAATAAAAATGATTATACTATTATGGGTTCTATACCTATTAAATTAAGAGCATTTAATTACTTAAAAGGTTATAATAAAATAACTTATTATAGTGATGTAAAAGATTTAGACTGTACATTTAAATATGGTGTAACAGAAGCCAATGATTTCTTAAATAACTTAAAAACATGGGATAACTTCTTCTTAGCAGGAAGATTCCAAAAACCAGTCTTAGAAGTAAAAAGTGATCCTAAAATAGATAGAGCTATCTTAGAAAATAGAAAAAAAGCTCTTATGGTAGCATCTTTATTATCATCAGAAACAACTACTAGAACAGAATTATTTAAAAAAATATGTTATTTATCATATATGGGTACTCCAAGAATGAAATATGCTGAAAATCCTCATAAAATAGAAAATATTGTCTCAGGTAGTAAAGACTATCTATATCAAATATATACTATGTCAACACCATTTCTAGATATCGATGGTGAACTAGTTAAAATAGATTATAATGAACTTATGAATAGAATATTTGAATTACCTCCAGCATTACTAGATTATATCTTAAGTAATGACTATGATAACTTAGATATTGAATTAGTAGCTGAAAAAATAGAAAACTTCTTAGTAGAACATAATAAAAAAGAAGAATTACACCAATCTATAGATGGTATAAAAACAAATGGTATAGTAAGAAGTGTCCCATATTTTACTAAAAAATTACAAAAAAAATATAAAGGAAGATAATTCCTTTTTTTAAAATTTACAATTGGGATATAACCTAAAATATGTTATAATCTTTATCGAGGTAAATAAAATGAATAAAAAGATACTTATAATAGCAATAATTACACTAATAATAGATCAAATAACTAAAATAATAGCAGAATACTATTTAACTTTAAATAATAGTTTAAAACTAATAAATAAATTCTTTTACTTAAGTCTATGTCATAACGAAGGAGTAGCTTGGGGTTTATTTAAAAATCAAAAAATAATAATAGTTATTGGTACTATAGTAGCTATTATTCTTTTATATCATTTTATGTATTGTTTTAAAGAAAATAAAAGAAATAATCTAGCATTTGGTCTTTTAATAGGAGGACTAGCTGGTAACTTAATAGATAGAATTATCTTTGGCTATGTAAGAGACTTCTTAGATTTTTATATATTTAATTATGATTATCCAGTCTTTAATATAGCAGATACTGCTATTGTAATAGGTGTATTCTTACTTATAATAGCTATATTTAAAGGAGAAGATAAAAATGAAAATAATAGTAAAAGAGAATCTAGATAGATTAGATAAATACTTAAGTAATAATACTTCATATTCTCGAAATATAATAAATAAAATGCTATCTAAAAATTTAATAACTGTTAACGAAAAACAAGTTAAATCTTCTTATAAATTAAAAGAAAATGATATAATATCAATACCTGATAACTATACAGAAATACCAGATATTGAACCTATTAAAATGAATATCGATATTATATATGAAGATAATGATATAATAGTTATTAATAAACCATCTGGTTTAGTAGTCCATCCAGGTAATGGTAACTACAATAATACATTAGTAAATGGACTTATGTATTATACAAATAACTTAAGTAATAATAATGGTGAAACTAGACCTGGTATTGTTCATCGTATAGATAAAGATACATCAGGTCTATTACTAATAGCTAAAAATAATAAAACTCATGAAATATTAACAGAATACTTTAAAAATCATGATAAAGTAAAAAGAGAATATATAGCTTTACTATGTGGAGAATTCCCTCATGAATCAGCAACTATTGATGCTCCAATAGGTAGAGACAATCAAGATCGTAAAAAAATGACTGTAACTGATAAAAACAGTAAAGAAGCTATTACTCATTTAAAAGTAATAAAAAGATATAAAGGATATACATTAGTAAGTTGTATTTTAGAAACAGGACGTACTCATCAAATAAGAGTTCATATGAAATATATTGGATATCCAATCTATAATGATCCTGTATATAATACTAAGAAAGCTACTGAATTTGGTCAATTTCTTCATTCATCTAAAATGGACTTAATCCATCCTAGTACTAAAGAAAAGTTACATTTTGAATGTCCACTACCAAAAGAATTTCAAGAATACTTAGACACATTAGAAGAAAAATAGTAAAGTAGAAATTTATATAAATTGCAAAGTTCTATAATATATTATAAAATTATAAAAGGAGTGTTACTATGAGTACAATAGTTATGGATAAAAAAGATGAATTAATTATGAAACTAGTTCATTATTTTGTAACAGAAGAAAACTATAATCCTATAGTAGTAAATGGTGTTAAAGATGAAATTTGGTTAGAAAACCAAGATGGACCATATAGAATAGTTCGTATAAACTCCAATAGCATTTTTAATAAAGAACAATTAAATTATGATTATTTTAAAATAGATAATATAGTAAAACAAATCAAAAAGAAAACATTATCATTTAAAGTAGATACTCTAAATATATTATTAAATGTTAATGAAGATTTAGAAGTAGAAGGAACTAAAAATATTACACCTGCAGTTATTAAAGATAATAATATTGATATAACTAGTGAAAATATTTTAGAAGCATTTCCTGATATAAATGATAAATTACTTAAAGATACTAATGGAATAGAATTAATAGTTAATGTTACAAAAGATATTAATGAAAAAACAGAAAAAGAAAATAGAATGTATGAGAGGACTTTTATGCCAAAGAAAACAATATTTACATATTTAATAGTTATAACTTGTGTAATAATGTTTATTATTACAGCTTTATTTGATGGATTTTCTAGTATTCTAGGTGGTTTTTCTACTGAAACCTTATTAAGAATGGGAGCAGTATTTGAACCATACGTCGTAGATAACCAAGAATACTATCGTTTATTTTCATGTATGTTCTTACATGCAGGTATTATTCATTTATTAGTTAATATGTATACTTTAGTTATTATAGGTACCCAAATAGAAAACTTCTTGGGCAAATGGAAATTCTTAATTATATATATAGTTAGTGGTATAACAGGTGCTATGTTATCTTGTATCTTAGGTAATAATGTTGTATCAGTAGGAGCATCTGGTGCTATCTTTGGTTTACTAGGTTCTTTACTATATTTTGGTTTCCATTATCGTACATACTTAGGAGATACAGTAAAAAGCCAAGTAGTACCAGTAATAATCCTTAACTTAGCAATAGGTTTTATAGTACCAAATATTGATAACTGGGCCCATTTAGGTGGTCTAGCTGGAGGATTTTTAATAACTATGGCATTAGGTATCGATGGTAAATCTAAAAAATCAGATAAAATAAATGGTATCATATGTTTTATCTTATACGTAGCCATCTTAACATATTTATTATTCTTTAGATAAGTTTTATAACTTATCTTTTTAAATGTAAACTTATATTTCTTAACCCCTTGCAAATATATATATATATATATATAATTGGTAATATAAGGATGGTAGTATATGAAAAAGTATATTGGTTTTATATTATTAATTTTATTTGTGTCTTTAAATATAGTAAATGCAGAAGAAACTTTATTTGAAGGAATTGGTCACTATGCATTTGCAACTGCAGGTACCAATTTTGCATACCGTGGGGATAGTTTTGAAACTAGAGAAACAACAAAAAAATTTATATTTGATAGCCCTAGTGACAATAGTGAAGTTAAATATGATTGGGATAAAGTATATTCTAAAATAAAAGCAGATGGTTACGAACTTACAAATCTAACAGGTTCATATTTAGGTGCTAATGGTACTTTAAAACAAGCAATAATGATTAATCTTGAATATAGTACTAGTTTAAATAAAGTTATTGTAATAAAACCGACTGGTGAATACTTTATATATAATGGTAATAAAGGCGAAGCGATTGACATAACTGCATATTTAGATAATAATGCTGAAGGCTGGTATTATGTTTCATATTTAACTACTGAAGTACAACCTCATGATGCTTGGTCTATAACTGCAATCTATGAAAATAATAATTTAGCAAATAAATATTTAAAACTAATTAATGTAAGTCAAAGATTAAAAGAGGGGGCACAGACTACAGTAAATTTTAATACAGCTTTAACTAATTTAGATAAATTCCAAGTGATTGGTGTTATTGTTTGGGCTGGTCTAGGAGCATTTCATGTTAGTGAAGGAAGACCAGAATCAATGGTAGGAGATAAAGCTTATGCAATACTTGATGACGGAACTGAGTATCAACTATATGATAGAAGAGATGGACACTTTACAGGAAGAAGTAATATTGATTTTGCATGTTCTGTTTATAGTACAAAAAAATCAACTTATTTAAAAGGTGGAGAGTTAGATATCTTTGATGAAACATTATCAATAGATGACTATTTTGGTGGCAAGCAACTTAAATCAATGAAATTTGTTAAAACTGGAGCTAATACTTATAAAATATCTTTATTAGGTCTTGCTCAAGAAGTAGAATCTCCAGATTTAAAAATAGATTCAAGTGTTACTGTAAATAGTACTACAAAAACAACTAACAATGTTAAACTAACTAATATTTCTAAATATTCAGGAACTAATACTACTTTAAAAATTAAGTATGATGAAAGTTATACATCTGTAACAGATATAATTTTATCTAATGATAAAGCAACTTATACTATATCTGATGGATACATTAATATAACTATTCCAAATGAATTTAAAAGTAATGAAGAACTAACAGTTACATTTATAGGTAATGGAAGCTTTTTTAATAATCAAGAAATTAATTTAGAAAGTGAAGCATTATCATATCCTACTATTTTAAAAAGTGATTCAGCATCTTATGATATAGAAAAATACAAAGTAAGTACAAGTAATAAAACAAATGCAACATATATAGAAACACAAGAAACTAAAATAGAAAATCCAAAAACAAGTAAAGATAAAAAAATATTAATTACTATTTCTATATTATCATTCATTTTTATTACTTATGTGATATTACTTAAAAAAGGATTTATCAGAAAGAAGATAGTTTAAACTATCTTTTTAAATGTAAACTTATATTTCTTAAACCCTTGCAAATATATATATATATATAATTGATAATATAAGGATGGTAGTATATGAAAAGGTATATAAGTTTAATATTGTTATTTTTTATATTTTCAATTGGAATAGTTAATGCAGAAGAAACTTTATTTGAAGGAATAGGTCATTATGCCTTTGCAACAGCAGGTACTAATTTTGCATATCGAGGTGATAATGTTGAAACATTAACTAATAGAAAATTTATATTTGATAGTCCAAAAGACAATAGTGAAATTAAATATGATTGGGATAAAGTATATTCTAAAATAAAAGTTGATGGTTATGAACTTACAAATTTGACTGGTTCATATTTGAATATAAATGGAATACTAAAAAAAGTTATATTAACTTCTATTTCACCAACTATAAATTGGGCAGCATATAACGGAAGAATTTTAATCATAAAGCCAAATGGAGAATATTTTATATATAATAAAACAAGTGCAAGTAAAAATGATGATATAACAGCTTATTTAAGCGATAATGAAAGCGGTTGGTATTATGTATCATATCTTGATGCTAGATTATTGGGTCAAAGCGCTTGGTCTATAACTGCTGTATATGAAAATAACGAATTACCAAATAAATATCTAAAATTTATTAATGTAGATTATTCTTTGGGTAAAGGTGAATCAAAAACTATAGATTTCAGTACATCTTTAGCAAATTTAAATAAATTTCAAATAATCGGTGTTATTGCATTTGCGGGAAGTTCTGCTTTCCATGTAAAGGACGGAATGGCGGAATCATTAGTAGGTGACAAAGCTTATGCAGTTCTTGAAAATGGTAGTGAGTACCAACTATATGATAGAGGAGATGGCCATTTTACAGGGAGAAGTAATCTTGACTTCGCTTGTGCTGTTTATAGTACTAAAAAATCAACAAACTTAGCAGGTGGCGAATTAGATATATTCGATGAAACATTATCAACTAATGATTATTTTAATGGTAAACAACTTAAATCCATAAAATTTACAAAGTCAGGAACTGACTGGTATATTATTTCGTTACTAGGTATTGCTCAAGAAATAGAATCGCTTGACTTTAAAATTGAATCAAATATAACAATTAATAGTAATACTAAAACGACTAATACTGTTAAATTAACAAATAATTCTAAATACTCAGGAAGTAATACTATTTTAAAAATTAAATATGATGAATCTTATACATCCATAACTGATATAACTTTATCTAATGATAAAGCAACTTATACTATTGAAGAAGGGTATATAAACATAACAATTCCTGATGAATTTAAAAGTAATGAAGAATTAACAGTTACATTTATAGGTAATGGAACTTTTTCTAATAATCAAGAAATCAATTTAGAAAGTGAAGCATCATCATATCCAACAATACTAAAAAAAGATTCTATATCATATGATATCGAGAAATATAAACTAAGTATAAGCGATAAAACTAATGCAATATATACAGAATTAATAGAAAGTGTAAATGAAGAAGAACCGGTTACAAATC
>Ga0065708_1000509_pt1 | contig 22498 bp, 18 predicted proteins | sample Hoacrofraction12_2_FD_59095 | JGI IMG/M metagenome (GOLD analysis project Ga0065708, IMG submission 59095) | Hoatzin crop microbial communities from Cojedes, Venezuela, sample from fiber fraction 12 v1 | ecosystem: Host-associated > Birds > Digestive system > Esophagus > Crop | place: Venezuela... | reverse complement strand
TTTTGGCGCGCCCCTGCTTCGAAAATTTCAAAATCGGACTTGTTTTTTGAAAAAGGCGAGTCGAAAATCACAAAAAAACGCTCCAAAATCGACGTTTCGGCCGACTCGGAGCGAAAAAAACGGCGCAAATCGCGCCAATCTCAAAGATTTCCGTATTTTTGCAAACAAACTAACCATCCATTCACCTTAAAAATTTCAAAATGAATCAGACTCTCTCCGACTTCTTCGCCAAAAAAGTTGAGGAAGAACGGGAACGAATGTGGCAAAGCGGCGAACTGACCGAAGAGAAGGTGGAAGGCTTCAAAACCTTGCACGAACGCACGCCCTACAGTCGCAAATAAATGTCTGCTTACCCCCCTGAAAACCCTTTGATTATGAAAAAAACATTCACCCTGCTCCTTGCGCTCGTTTTGAGTACGCCGGCGCTCTGGGCCTTCGGCAAAAACCGCGTTGTCATCGATGGCATCGCCTATACGCTCAATGCTAAATCGCAGGTGGCCACCGTGGTGGCCGGCGACGGGAAATATGCCGGCGATGTCTATATTCCCGACACGCTTCATGTCGATTCGCTCGTCTATTACGTGGAGGCCATCGGCGCGGGCGCGTTCAACGACTGCGTGGGACTCACCTCCGTGCGCTTCCCCACGGCGCTCAACTCGCTGCCCTACGGCGGCTTTCAGAATTGTCGAAGCCTCACGAGCGTCGAACTGCCCGAGAAACTCAGCAAGATTCCCGCCTCGCTCTTCGAAAATTGCTCCGGCCTGCAGAGCGTCGTATTGCCGCCCTCGCTTGAAGAGATGGGCACGGCCGTCTTCCGCGGCTGCACGTCGCTCACCGAAATCACGTTCCCGCGCTATCAGAAGGTTCCCGACGATTGCTTCAGCGGCTGCTCCAGCCTGCACACCGTCGACCTGCCCACCGGCTGCGTAGGCATTGGCAGTCAGGCCTTTGCCAATTGCACGGAGCTCTCGCAAATCAGTCTGGAGGGCGTGGCCGAGATTGGAAGCTATGCCTTCGCCGGCTGCCACAGCCTCACATCGGTTGAACTGCCCAAGGGCATCGACAAACTCAGCGACGGCGTTTTTCGCGATTGCATCGGACTGAAACGCGTGCGCTTCACGACGGCGCTGCAGAAGATTGGCTCCGAAGCCTTCATGGGTTGCACGACACTCAAGTCGGTCGAGCTGCCCACATCGCTGCGTTCGCTCGGCTCCTCGGCTTTCGAAGCCTGCTACGAACTCGAAGACGTGAAATTTCCCAAGGGCTTCCGCGAAATCTCATCGGGCACCTTCCGCGGCTGCGCAGCCCTGAAAGATTTGGAACTGCCCATCGCGCTCGAGAAAATCGGCTCCGAGGCGTTCGAACATTGCACCGGTCTGACCTACCTGATTCTGCCCGCGTCGGTGACTAGCATCGGCAGCAACGCGTTCGGCTCGTGCAACGGCCTGACCGACGTGGCCACGCTGGCGGCCTATCCCTTCAAGGTGAACAGCAGCGCCTTCCCCAAGACGCTCGTGAAAGGCGGTCTGCTCCACGTGAAAGAGCAATGCTACAATGCCTTTGTGGCCGACAAGCGTTGGCGCGACTTCATCAACGTGGAACACGACGCCGAAGACTTCGTGAAACGCATTCGCGACGCTCAAAAAAATACGTCCGACTGACCTCCAAAAAATACCGCCCATTCCGATTCAAAAATGGCGGTTTCATCGGGAAATTCGGCCCTTTTCAGACGCCTCTGAGAAGGGTCGAATTTTTGGTTTCCGGGCCTCGCGCGCGAGCGCCGCACCACTTCGCAGCCGCGAAAGGTCGGTCGCCTCGCAAATGCGAAGCGGGCACAAAATTAGAAAAAATCTCGAAAAATCCAAAATTCTTTTTTAGCGCCAAAAATCAAATAAACACGCTAAAAATTTGGTATTTGCGGCAGTTTTTGTATTTTTGCACTCGTGCGAAAAGCCCCTCTCTTTCGCCTTGGCGTGCGTCGGAACCCCGCGCGGCCACGTTCTTTTTCCTGCGTATCGCTTGAGAATCAATATTTTCGGTCGCGCGCGGGGAGCTAAAAATGTGGCTTTTTCGGTTGAAAAGGCCGTTTGTGAAAATCGTTCAAACCCAGTCGCCACGAAAAAGATTCTGATAGTTTTGGGGACGCGCCCCGATGCCATCAAGATGGGCATGCTCGTGAAAGCCATGCAGCGAGAGCCCGAGGCGTTCGACGTGCGCGTGTGTGCCACCGGTCAGCATCGCGAAATGCTCGACCAAGTGCTCAAAATATTCGACATCGAGCCCCATTACGACCTGAACATCATGCAGCAGGGGCAAGACCTCTACGATGTGACCGCCCGCGTCCTTGTGGGCATGCGCGACATCCTCGCTGCCGACCAACCCGACGTGGTGCTCGTGCACGGCGACACGACGACGAGCATGGCGGCCGCGCTGGCAGCCTTCTACCGACAGATTCCCGTGGGACACGTTGAGGCCGGCCTGCGCACGCACAACATCTACAGCCCGTGGCCCGAGGAGATGAACCGCCAAATCACCGGCCGCATTGCCACCTACCACTTCGCCCCCACGCCGCTGAGCCGCGACAACCTGCTGCGCGAAGGCGTGGACGCCGCGAAAATCTGCGTGACCGGAAACACCGTGATTGACGCGCTCTATTGGGTGGTCGAAAAGATTAAGACTGATGCCGACCTCGCTGCCGCGCTCAAGCAGCAGCTGCGCACCGCCGGCTACGACCCCGACCGCCTCGCTGACGGCCGACGCCTCGTGCTCATCACCGGACATCGACGCGAAAACTTCGGCGACGGTTTTATTCGCATCTGTACAGCCGTGAAAGCCTTGGCCGAAAAATATCCCGACGTGGATTTCGTCTATCCCATGCACCTCAACCCCAACGTGCGCCGACCCATCCGCGAAGTGTTTGGCCAAGACCTCAGCCGGTTGGGCAATATGTTCTTCGTCGAACCGCTTGAGTACCTGAGCTTTGTCTATCTGATGGAACAAAGCCAACTCGTGCTCACCGACAGCGGCGGCGTGCAAGAAGAAGCGCCCGGCTTGGGCAAACCCGTGCTCGTGATGCGCGACACGACCGAACGCCCCGAAGCCGTGGNGGCNGGCACCGTGAAACTCGTGGGCACCGACTACGNCCGCATTGTGGGCGAGGTGAGCGCNNTGCTCGACGACCCCGCNGCCTACGAACGCATGAGCCACGCCGTGAATCCCTACGGCGACGGCAAAGCCTGCGGCCGCATCGTGNACGCACTGCGAAAATAGGAAAANTTCAGAAAAAAACAAATANTTCAAAAAAGAAAAAACTATGAAAGTCTGCTTGATTGGACTCGGCAAAATTGGTCTGCCGACAGCATTGCTCATCGCCCGNCAGGGCTTAGACGTGGTGGGCGTAGATACGAACGACGAGGTGGTGGAAAAAGCCAACCAAGGCCTCGCCGAAAACGCTGAAGCGAACGTGGAACAACTGCTGCGCGACATGCTCGGCAAAGGNAAATTCGTGGCCAAGAGTGCGCCCGACGCTGCCGACGTGTTCATCCTCAACGTACCCACTCCCTTCAAAGACGACCACGTGCCCGACACGTCCTACGTGAAGTCCACCGTNGAAGCCATCATTCCCCTGCTCAAAGAGGGCAATCTCGTGATTATCGAGAGCACCTGCCCCGTGGGAACCACCGAAAAGGCCGCCGACCTCATCTTCGACAAACGTCCCGAACTGCGCGACCGCATCTTCGTGGCCTATTGCCCCGAACGCGCCCTGCCCGGCAACCTGCTGTTCGAATTCGGACGGAACGACCGCGTCGTGGGCGGCATCAACACCGAGAGCACGCGCAAGGCTGTCGACTTCTTCAGCCTCCTTGTGCGCGGACAACTCCATCCCACCGAAGCACGCACCGCCGAAATGTGCAAACTCACCGAAAATGCCCACCGCGACCTCGAAATCGCCTTCGCCAACGAACTCTCGATGGTCTGCGCCAAGGCCGGCGTGAACGTCTGGAACCTCATCGACCTAGCCAACAAACACCCGCGTGTGAACATCGTAGACCCCGGCTGCGGCGTGGGNGGCAAATACATCCCCGTGGACCCCTATTTNATCATCTCCGAATATCCCGAGCAAGCCAAACTCATGCACTCCGCTCGCGACATCAACGACTATAAAGCNCACTACTGCGTGGACCGCATACTCGCCGCTATGGAAGAATTCGAGGTGAAGCACCACCGNCAGCCCACCGTCGCCATGATGGGCCTCTCCTACAAACCCAACACCGACGACCTGCGCCACAGTCCGGCCAAATACATNGTGACCCACGTGATGCAGAACATGCAAAACGCCCACATCCTCATTGCCGAACCCAACCTGCGCGACCACAACGTGTTCAAACTCACCGGCTACAACTCCGCCTACGAGCAAGCCGACATCGTAGTCTTCCTCGTGGCCCACAACGCCTTCCGCTCGCTGCAACCCACCGAAAGCAAGCAAATCCTCGACTTCTGCGGCATCTTCAAAGACCGCAAATCGAGTTCCGTGCTCCTTCGCGAGAGCGACCGCAGCGATGCCGAGAACATGCGGCTGTAATTCGGCTACAAAAATAAGAAAAATTTCATGAACTACGGAATAATTCTCTCCGGCGGCACGGGCACGCGACTGGGCGCCGCCATTCCAAAGCAATACATCGAGGTGGGCGGGCGACCCATCATCCTCTATTCCACCCAAACGCTGCTCGACGACCCGCACATCGACGCGCTCGTCGTTTGCTTGGACCCCATGTGGCGGTCGTTCTACGAAGAGGCCGTTGCCACGCTCCACCCCACCAAACCCATCTACTATTCCGAACCCGGCGAAGTGCGCCACCTCACGCTCTACAACGCACTGCTCACGGTGGAGCGGCTGGGCGCCAAGGCCGACGACGTGTTGCTCTTCCACGATGCCGCNCGTCCGCTGCTGTCGCACGAGCTCATCGGCCGCTGCATGGAAGCCTGCCGTGAGCACGACGGCGCCATGCCCGTGATTCCCGTGAAAGACACCACCTANATGAGCAAAGACGGNCTCCACATCTCCGCCCTGCTCAATCGCGCCGAACTCTTCGCCGGCCAAGCGCCCGAGGCCTTCCGCTTNGGCCCCTANATGGCCATCCACAAAACGAAAGACATCGAGTCGCTGAANCGCATCACCGGCACCACCCAAATCGCCTACGAAGAAGGCCTCGACGTCCTGCTCGTGAAAGGCGACGAAATGAACTTCAAAATCACGACCGCCGAAGACCTTTCGAACTTTGAAAGCATCGTGAGAGCAAAAAATATCGGCAAATGAAGGCATACGTTCTGCATGGCATAAACGATTTGCGCTACGAAGACGTGGCGATGCCGGCTTGCCCGTCGGGGTGGGCTATTGTTGAGGTGAAGGCCGTGGGCATTTGCAGCTCCGACATTCCCCGCATTTTCACCAAAGGCACTTACCATTTCCCCACGATTCCCGGACATGAGTTCTCGGGCGTGGTGCACAGCGTGGCCGATGCCAAGGATGCCGACCTCGTGGGGCGTGCCGTGGGCGTGTTCCCGCTCATTCCCTGCCGCGAGTGCGAGCAGTGCGCCGAAGGACACTACGAGATGTGCGCCCACTACGACTATATCGGTTCGCGTCGCGACGGAGCCTACGCGCAATACGTTGCGGCGCCCGTTTGGAACCTCGTGCCGCTGCCCGACGGCTTCGACTTCGTGCAGGCCGCCATGCTCGAGCCGCTCGCCGTGGGTCTGCACTCCAGTAAAATGATTGATTTCGGACGGGCCAAGAGCGTCGCCGTGATAGGCACAGGCATGATAGGCATCAGCGTGGCACAGTTCGCCAAACGTTTCGGGGCCGAGTGCACTTGCATCATTGGTCGCAACGAGACGAAGCGCGCCCTCGTGGAAAGCAACGACATCGAATACCTGAACTCCCAGACCGACAGCGTGGGCGAGTTCGACGCCGTGGTAGAGGCCGTGGGCACGCCCGCCTCCATCGACCAAGCCATCAATATGACGCGCGCCGGCGGCACTGTGGTGCTCATGGGCAACCCGTCGGGCGACATCCCTCTCTCGCAAAACACCTATTGGCGCATCTTGCGCAAGCAACTCACCGTGCGCGGCACGTGGAACTCCTCCTACGCCGGCCGCGAGCCGTCGGACTGGACCGAAGCCGTAGAAGCCATCGCCAAGGGCGAAGTGCACGTAGCCGGCCTTGTCTCCCACCGCTTCGACTACGAACACCTTATGGACGGTTTGCAATTGATGCGCGAACACAAAGAACCGTATTGTAAAGTTATGATTCTCTGGTAAAATTATGGGAAAAAGTCAGATTTCCGCGTCGATGATGTGTTCCGACCTCATCGACCTCAAGGAAACATTGCACATATTCGAAGAAGAAGGCATTGACTACCTGCACATCGACATGATGGACGGCGAATTTGTGCCCAACTTCGGACTCGGTGTGGACTACATCCGCGGCCTGCGCAAACTCACCAACATTCCGCTCGATTTGCACCTCATGGTCAAGTCGCCCGAGTATAAATTCAACTGGATAGGCATCAAGGAGACCGACATCGTGTCGATACACTACGAGAGCACGTTCCAAGTGCAGCGCGCGCTCGACTGGCTGCTCCCCTTCGGCTGCAAACGCTTCCTTGCCATCAATCCCGCCACCCCCATCTACGTGCTCGAAGAGGTGCTCGACTACATCGACGGCGTAAACCTGCTCATGGTGAACCCGGGCTTCGCGGGACAGAAGATTGTGCCCAGCACGATGCACAAGGCCGAGCGCATCCACCGATTCTTGCGCGAGAACAGCGACAAAGAAATCACCATCGAGGTGGACGGCAACATCACGCCCGAAAACGGCCGACTGCTTCGCCAGCGCGGCGCCGGCATCTTCGTGGCAGGCACCAGCAGCATCTTCCGCGGCGGAGTGGGGGCGTATAAAGAAAATATCGAGAATTTCCGCAAATATATCGAATAATTCTCAAATAATGGCAACCGCACTGCCGCTTTCCATCATCGTGCCCGTCTATAAGGTGGAGCATTATCTGCCCACAATGCTCGACTCCATCCTTGCGCAGACGTTCCGCGACTACGAACTGCTGCTCATCGACGACGGCTCGCCCGACGACAGCGGCAAAATCTGCGACGACTATGCCGTCCGCGACGAGCGCATTCGCGTCATCCACAAAGAAAATGGCGGCGTCTCCTCCGCCCGCAATAGCGCCATCGAAGAGGCACGCGGCGAATACATTTTTTTTGCCGATGCCGACGACTACCTCTACGCCGAATGTCTGGCCACGATGATGGGCGAAGTGGGCGGCCGCGACTTCCTGCGCATGGGCTTATCGATCAAAGCCAAGCGCAACGAAAATGCAGAGCAACTTGACCGCCAAAAAGTAGTGGCTCATCGACTCGTGGCCGACGACGAGGCTGCCTTGAAGGCCAATTTCGTGGAAGTGTTCACCGGTTTGGGCAATCTGTGGCGCTGCCTCTTCAAACGTTCCATCATCATGGAGGCCGGCCTCCGCATGGACACGCGCTTCCGGTATTGCGAAGACCAAGTGTTCATCTATCAATACTTCCAGCACATACATTCGGCCGTCTGCATCGACTATCAGGGCTACGTCTATTTCATGACGCCCGACTCGGCCACCCACGACTACCGACGCATACCCGAATACGACCTCGTCTCCACGCTCGAAAGCGAGTGGGCCAACGTGGAGAGCCGCTACGTGGAGCCGGCACAGCGAGAGGCCGAGCGCAAAGAGTGGATCTATTACGAATTGTATCTCAAGATGCTGATGTATGCCCTCAAGGGCTACCTGCCCGGCGCCGCCGTGGAGCGCAAAGAACGTCTGCGCCGATGGAAACTCATTCGCCACGACGCATGGTTCCAATCGCTGTACAGCGCAAAATTCTGGAAGCCCCGCCCCGTGCGCATGGCCGGCTTTGTCTGCAAATATGGCCTCTACCCGCTCGCCGACCCCGTGTTATGGTACTTGGGCAAGAAAAACAAACTGAAACTAAACTTTATGCAAGCCTGAAATTCTTCCGGTTTTTAATTGAATAATTCCCCAAAAATGTATAATTTTGCACGCTATATTTTTCTCGTAGTATTCTTCTGCGCCGGCACCCTCGTGTCGTGCGCCGAAGACGACCCGTTGGAGACCAAAGGGGCTGCCACGCAAGGAAAGACCACCACAGACATAGAGGCCAAACTTATTGCGCTGACTGCGGCTAATAATTACGAAGTAGAAGTGGAACACTACGGTCGATTGCAAGCGGCGGCCGGCACCGGTGCACAAGGATCCACTTGTGTCGGCGAAACATTGGTGCAATTTTATCATGGGGGCTATTATGGCATATACCAAATGCCCGAGATGAAGCTTCAATACGCAGCTCATGCCCCTCTGTTGGCTGATGAAGTTCCGCATTGTTGGATTGCCAATCATTATATCACCGAAAACGCCGATACCATTTTGATGTATGCCGGTTTTGTAGATACACGCAATTATTACATGTATCGCAAAAATGGCTACGAATTAGAACTCGAACGTGTGTTAAACTTCTTCCCCTCAATTGGAAAAACACCAAATTATGTGGTGGATTATCCCAATCGAAAATTTTATGTATTATCGTGGGGAGATGGTAAAATATATTTGTCCAAATACTCGTTTGAAGACGACTATGCCAAAACAATAGGGCAAGAAGAAAACATTTTTTATTTGCCCAGCATTGTACACACACTTCAAGACGTGCTTTTCTGCAGCCCGTATATTTTTATTTCCTATGGTGATGGAACTTCTTATGTGGGGTATGTAAAAATCGACTTGGAAAATCTCACTTATCAAAATATAAATTTAATCAATCAAATACCCGGCGAGGAACCAGAAGGTTTGTTTGAATACGATGGCAATTTGTACTGGGTGACATCTGCTCTCAATGTTTATAAAATTAAGGAGCCCAAAAAACGAACTCAAGTCATCGTGCCTTCGAGAAGCGGAAAATACAAAAACGACATTTAGAATATGCAAGCAATCATCTTAGCCGCCGGTATGGGGCGCCGACTGGGTGCCTATACCAAGAACAACACCAAGTGCATGGTGCCCGTGAACGGCGTGCGGCTCATCGACCGCGTGCTCACGCAACTCTCGGCACTCGACCTCAAACGCGTCATCATTGTCGTGGGATACAAGGGCAAAGAACTCATTGAGTATATCGGCAATCGCTACGACGACAAACTCAAAATTGAGTACATCGACAACCCCATCTACGACAAAACCAACAACATCTACTCCCTTGCGCTCACCAAGGAGAAAATGGCCGAAGACGACACCCTGTTGCTCGAAAGCGACCTCATCTTCGAAGACCGCATGCTCTCGCTCTTGCTCAACCATCCCGACCCCAACCTCGCCCTTGTGGCCAAGTACGAAACGTGGATGGACGGCACTATGGTGCGCATCGATGCCGACCGCAACATCGTGAACTTCGTGCCCAAAAAGGCGTTCCGCTACGAAGACGTGCCCCTCTACTATAAGACGTGCAACATCTACAAGTTCAGCCGCGAATTTTTGCGCGACGAATACATTCCCTTCCTCGAGGCCTACAGCCGCACGATGGGCAACAACGAATACTACGAACAAGTGCTGCGCGTGCTTCTCTCGCTCGACCGCGCCGACCTCAAAGCGCTGCCCATCACCAACGAGAAGTGGTACGAAATCGACGACGTGCAAGACCTCGACATTGCCGAAGCGCTCTTTGCCTCCGACGAGGAACGCCTGCACAAGTATTCCAAGCGCTACGGCGGCTATTGGCGCTTCCCCAAATTGCTCGACTACTGCTATTTGGTCAATCCGTTCTTCCCCAACGAGCGCATGAAGAACGAACTGCGCGCCAACTTCGACGTGCTGCTCACGCAATATCCCTCCGGCATGCAGGTGAACGCCCTGCTCGGCGCCAAATACTTCGACATTTCGCCGCAATACACCATCGTGGGCAATGGCGCCGCCGAACTCATCAAGAGCCTGATGGAAGGCTTCGAGGGCAAGGTGGGCGTGGTCTATCCCACGTTCGAAGAATACCCTCATCGCCTCAAGAAAGAGCAAGTGGTGGGCTTCTTCCCTTCCGGCGCCGACCTCGCCTACACGGCCGATGACCTGATGCACTTCTATGGCGAGAATCCCGTCGAGGCGCTCCTGCTCATCAATCCCGACAATCCCACCGGCAACTTCATTCCGCGCTCCGACGTGCTGCGACTGGCCGAATGGTGCAAGGAGAAAGGCATGTTGCTCATTGTCGACGAGTCGTTTGTCGATTTTTCCGAAGATTTCGAGCACAACAGCCTCTTTGCCGACGACATTCTCGAAACCTATCCCGACCTCGTAGTGATGAAGAGCATTTCCAAATCCTACGGCGTGCCCGGCCTGCGCTTGGGCATTATGGCGAGCGGCAACGTCGACCGCATTGCCCGCATGAAGAAAGACGTTTCGATTTGGAACATCAACTCCTTCGCCGAATTCTATATGCAAATAGTGGGCAAATATCGCAACGCCTACACCGAAGCCTGCCACAAGTTCATCGAAGAGCGCTGCCGTTTCCGCGCCCTGCTCGAAGAAATTCCCTTCTTGCGCGTACTTCCCTCGCAGGCCAACTATTTCTGCTGCGAAGTGACCGCCAAGTACACCAGTGCCGAACTCACACTGCGCCTGCTGCGCGACTACGACATCTTCATCAAAGATTGCGACAACAAAACCGGACTGGCCGGCAAAAACTACATCCGCCTCTCCGTGCGCGACCAACACGACAATGACTGCCTCATCAAAGCTTTGAAAGAATTATGAAAATCTGCGTGTGTGGCGGTGGCAATTTAGGGCATGTGTGTGCCGGATTTATTGCCGCCAAAGGGATAGCCGAAGTGAACGTACTCACCCGACGTCCGCAATCGTGGCAGCAAACTTTGGATATTGTTTTGCCCGAGGGCGATACAATCTCGGGGCCGTTGTCTTTGGTGACGAATGATGCAAAAGCGGCTGTTCACGATGTTGATGTGGTGCTCATTTGTCTGCCGGGCATGGGCATTGCAGAAGAACTGCGGAACATCAGCCCATACTTGTCGCCGACAACGGCAGTTGGAACCGTGGTTTCCAACACAGGCTTTTTCTTCTTCGCTCACGACATCTTGCCGGCATCCACACCCTTGTTTGGTTTGCAGCGCGTTCCGTTTATTTCGCGTATTGAGGAATACGGGAAAAAGGCAAACCTATTGGGACGGAAAGACCAACTGAAAGTTTGTGTTGAGCATACCGCCACCCCGCAGCAGTTATTGCAAGTGGTGGAGCAACTCTTTCAAACTCCGACCGAACAAGTTGATAATTTCTTGGAAGTAAGCCTGTCAAACAGCAATCCTCTTCTGCATACCGCGCGTCTCTTCGACCTGTGGAACACATGGAAAGAAGGCGAAACGTATGCGACCGTACCATTGTTCTATGCCGATTGGACCGACAACGCCTCTTCGCTCTATGTGGCAATGGATGGAGAATTGCAAAATTTGATTCGTCAAATCGGCTTGTCGAAAGATGCGATAGTTCCTGTTTTGGAATACTACGAAAGCGCCGACGTTCCCGCATTGACGCGAAAAATTCGTTCCATTCCCGCATTTGCCGGCATCTTGTCTCCGATGAAAGCAGTTGAAGGCGGCTATATTCCCGACCGTACCAGCCGCTACTTTATCGAAGATTTTGAGTTCGGCCTAAAGTTTGCGCGCCAAACGGCCAAGGAACACAACGTTCCCACTCCGACCATGGACAAAGTGTTCGATTGGTATGAGAAGAAAATGAAACTGTAAAGCACAAGAAGGACAAATACATAATATAAGCCATGAAAGAAATGACGTTAAAGGATGTGCAAGACATCAGCCTGCACATCCTGAAGCATTTCCATAAGTTTTGCGAAGAAAACGGGTTGCGCTATTCCTTGGCCTTTGGCACCCTCATCGGTGCTATTCGCCACGAAGGCTTTATTCCGTGGGACGACGACGTAGATTTATATATGCCGCGCGCTGACTACGAGCGCCTGTGCGACATCTACCAAGACAGCGAAGACTTCGCCCTGTTCTGCCCGAAACGCCGCAACCACTATCTGCCCTACACGCGCATTTGCGAAATGCGCCAAACATACGTGAAGTGCGACTCCCCGCAATTCGCAAAGCAAACCGGCGTGTGGATAGATGTATTCCCCATGGATGCCGCCGCCGACGACTATCGCCAATACCTCAAGAAAGCCCTTCCTTTGTGGGACGATTACCATTTCATCGGCCACGACTACCGGCGAGTAGAAGCCCGTTTGCAAACACCCGTCGGCAAATGGCTCAAACCGCTGTTCAAAGCATTCATCAAATCAGGGTTTGCAAAAATCAATCCCAGTTTTGTGAGAATGCGCGACGAGACATCCATCGTCGATGCCGTAGAGAACTACGACGACAAGGTGAAGACCTTGTTCGATGCCACCTCCAATCACGTGGCCGAACTGGTGCAATTCACGAACACATATTCCATTGTGAGGAACTATCACCCCAAAAAAATGTTCGAAGAATATGTGTTGAAGAAATTTGAAACCGAACAATTCTATTGCATAGCCGATTACGATGAAAATCTGCGTACAATCTACGGCGACTATATGCAGTTGCCCCCCGAAGAAGAACGTCTGCCGGGGCATAAGATGAACAATTATCTTTGGAAATAACGTTCGCCGCCAACCGCGGCAGCTATTTTTCAAAACATATAGATGTTTTCGCCAAAACATGTACATCTTTTCGCCAAAACATGTACATCTTTTCCGAAAAACATGTACATCTTTTGGCTCAAAGGTGCCTGCAAAATTTAATTTTCAATTTTCAATTTTCAACTCCCTTACGTTCGATGCGTGAAATAACCGACGTTCAAGAATTGCGCGGTGTGCAGATGGGCATACTGCGACACATCGACTCCTTTTGCCGCGCCAACGGGTTGCGCTACTTCCTTTGCGGGGGCACGCTGCTCGGCGCCATTCGCCACAAAGGCTATATTCCTTGGGACGACGACATCGACATCATGATGTTGCGCGACGACTACGACCGCCTGCTCACGCTCTATGCCGCGTCCGACCAGTCGCAGTTTCGGCTCTACCACCCCTCGCTGCAGGCCGACAACCCCTATTCGTTTGCCAAGATTGGCGACGTGCGCACCTCGGCTGTGGAGGAGGTGGAACATCCCTTCGACACGGGCGTCAACGTTGACATCTTCCCCATCGACAACCTGCCCGCCGACGCCGGCGAAGTGCGCGGTGCCATACGTCGCTATAAGTTCCTGCTCAACGTGCTCACGCTCAAGCAAATCAAGCCCAACGGCAAGCGCGGGTTCTTGAAAGACTGCTTTGCTCGCGTGGGCCACGTGGTGCTCGCCCCCTTCTCGTGCAACGCCATCGCCCGCCGCATGGACGCCAACGCCCGCCGCTGGAAACACCTCACGTCGGCCGCCCAACGCTGCGACCTCGTGTGGGGCTACGGCGAGCGCGAAATCATGCCCGCCGACATCTACCGCGAGGTCATCGAGGTGGACTTCGAAGGCGAAAAGTTCATGGCCCCCGTCGGCTACGACACCTACCTGCGCAACCTCTTCGGCGACTACATGCAACTGCCCCCCGAAGACCAGCGCGTGACGCACCACGCCAACAACGTTTATTGGAAAGACTGACGGAGAATGGCAGCATCAAATAAGCAGAAGGTGGTCACGGGAAATACTGCAAGCAACAATATCTCTCCAGTTATAGTATACCAACCGACAAAGTCAATTAGTTTTATGTGGATGGGTGATATGGAGACTGCTGTGCAGGAGGAGTTTGAGAAAGAATGCCCCAATCTTCATGTGTCTGTACTATTTGCACCACATCATGGTAGGAAATCTGGTCATGTTCCGAAAAAGTTGTTGGAGAAACTATATCCTTCTATTATTGTTGTTGGAGAAGCTCCCAGTGAAGAGTTAGATTATTATTCTGAATATATAACAATTACACAAAATAGTGCAGGGAACATTAAGTTCGAAACGAGTCAAGAGGGTGTAGATGTGTATGTGAGTAATAAATTATATAATAAAAAGGTTGGTAGTTATCACCCGTTTAAACAGGGCGTAGATAAAAGATATTTGTATATAGGAACAATTTAGCTTATAACGAGTTAACAAAAGTAGTGGTAGACATGCAATCTAACGCGAAACGCTTGGCGAAGAATACTGCGTATATGTACATCCGAATGGGTGTAAATATGCTGATAGCTTTGTATTCTTCGAGAGTGTTGTTGCAGAACCTTGGCGTTGCAGATTATGGAGTCTATAATCTTGTGGGTTCTATAATAGCGATGGTGAGTATGATTAAGGGCATGTTTTCTTCTGCAACTCAACGATACCTTAATTATGAAATGGGCAAGCAAAATTACAATCGGCTAAAAGTGATTTTTAGTATGAGTGTAATGATGAATCTTGTTTTGGCGTTGATTTTCGTGGTGATTGTTGAAATTATAGGACTATGGTTTTTTGCCTATAAAATAAATATAGACCCAGATAGAATATACGCTGCAAAGTGGGTGTTTCATTTAGCTGTACTTTCTTCAGTAGTGACTATAATGACATCTCCTTATGACGCTGTGACTATCGCGCATGAAAAAATGAATTTCTTTGCGTTTATATCTATATTAGAGTCAGTGTTGAAGTTGTTAATCATATTGATATTACCATTTTTTCCTTACGATAGGTTGATAACATATGCCATATTATTGCTTACCGTTTCTGTGTTAATCCGAACGATACACATGTTGTATTGTCATCATCATTTTGAAGAGAGTTATTTTCATAGATGTTGGGATAGAGCAACATTTAAGGAATTGTTTTCGTTTGCCGGCTGGCAAATGCTTGGAGTATCTTCTTCAACGATTACCAATAACGGGTTGAATATGGTGTTCAACGTTTTTGGTGGCGCTGTGGTGAATGCAGCAAGGGGTATTGCATATCAAACGTATGGTATAATAAGTCAGTTTCTCAACAATATAATGTTTGCGATCACGCCATATAGTGTAAAAGTATATGCGGAGGGCAATAAAAGCAAGATGTTTGAGGTAATGTTTTTTGCCTCAAAAGTTATATATGCTGTTTGCTTATGTGCGGTTGTTCCCCTAACGTATGCAACTCCGGATGTTTTAAAAATATGGTTAGGTGTAATTCCCGAATACTCAATAGGTTTTATTCGCCTAATATTGGTATGGTCATTGTTTAGAACTATTGTGTATCCAATAGGAACAATATACAAAGTGGTTGGTCAAATCAAGCAGTATCAAATAGCAGAAGGTGTTATTTTATTATTGCCTTTGATTGCTTCTTATGTTGCTTTACGCATGGGGGCATCGATGTATGTTGCATTTAGTTTCTTGATAATTTTTGAGGCAATTAATTACATATTCCAACTATTTTTGTGTCATAGGGTTGCTGGACTAAATTTGCGTCATTATGCTAAAGATGTACTCTTTTCTGTGGCCATTTGTACTCTTGTGGGAATTTTGGGATATGGGTGGCTTATGCAACGACCTTATGCAAGTATGCCGGCCATAGGTCTTGCCTTTGTTGTGGATTGCGTCATTGTCGGCATAATGTATCTATATGGGTTCAACAAACAAGAAAAACAAGCACTGAAATCTCTTGTGCAGAAAAAGTAAAAGACTATGAAAAAAATAATCATAATAGAACGTACAAATTTTTTTGATTTTGACCAGAAACGAATTAGTATAGGAGGAGTGCAAACGTATGTGCAAAACCTCGCAAAACTGGCAGTTTCATTAGGTTTTGAAATACAAATATACTTATTGAGTAAAAATAAAGATCAACAAGAATACAAATATAAAGGATACAAGATATTCACAATTCATAAGAAATATCCATTTAAAACACTTGCACAATCCTGTTATGAATATATTTATAAAAACAAGATAAGTGAAGGTGATAAGATAATAATAACAAGAGATGATTTAGGGATTAAGAGTTTGTCTCAAAGCACAATAACTATTCAACATGGAATAGGGTTTGATTTTCCGGGCTATAGTATAAAAGGAATTATGCGTAAATATAAATGGACGCAGTTCCTTTATAAATTGCGTACCTGCTTACGCTATATTCGATGGTTTAATAAAGCATCCAACGTTGTTTGTGTGGATTATAATTACTTCAACTGGTTTAGAACACTGGGTACGATATATTGTAATCAACGTGTTACGGTGATTCCAAACTTTGCATCGGGGAGTATTAGCAGAGATGATTTTGAAAAAAAACAGTCGAAGGGTGAGCAATGCAAGCATATTGTTTTTGCTCGTCGGTTTACAGAGTTTAGAGGCACGTTGCTTTTCGCCAATGTTATAAAAGAGATTCTAAACGAGAGAGATGATATAGATGTAACGTTTGCAGGAGATGGAGAATATAAAAAGCAGATTCAAGCAATGTTTGAGAATGATAATCGCGTACGTTTCACCTCATACAAGGCAGAAGATAGTATTGCTTTTCATAAGCAATTTGACATAGCGGTAATACCAACGATATATGCAGAAGGAACGTCGCTTTCTTTACTTGAGGCAATGGCTGCAGGATGTGTGCCAATTGCTTCACATGTAGGTGGAATGACAAATATTATATTAGACCGATATAACGGACGATTGTTTTATCCAGAAGAAGCAAATTTAAAGAAATCGATTGTGTCGGTTTTAGACATGTCATCGGACGAATTTCACCAAATGCAAAGTCGCGCCTATGAATCAGCAACTACAGCGTTTGGTATGAACGTCTGGAAACAAAAATGGACAGAGAAGTTATTAGAAGCATAAAAGAATATTTCAATTTATTTGAATAATATGGAAACGGTGTCAAGACAGAAGATGATGTTGTCTACGTTGACTGCCTATTTGTATTTGGTGGGTTATGTAGTATACATAAACATCGTCACAACACCAGAGACTCCGGATGAACAAATACGTATAATGAATCGAATATATTATGTATTCTTTTTCATTGTGATGATGTCCACATTATATGTCACGCGTCGGGAGTCGTGGAAGAGAGATCGCGCGATAAATTTTTATCTGATAATAGTAATTGGTGGAATGTTGAGGTTTGTTACGGATTATTTATTTAAATCCGAAGTAACGTTAACTTCGTCACAATTCCAGCAGATGAGCACTCTGTTCTTTTTTACGCTGTTCCCAATAATAGCAATCACTCGATGTTATAAATTTATAGACTTTAGAAGATTGTGGAAGTGGACCTTAGTCTCTGTTGTAATTTTAATTTGGTTTATTTATATAACAAATCCAGCAGTCCATGAAGCAACAGAGGAAAGGTTGTCGGGTGGTAATACAGATACGATTCTTTTCGGCCATATAGGAGTGATGGGACTAGTCGTTTCCTATTATGCAATTAGAAAAAATCATTTAAACCTCTTAACCGCAGCTCTTCTCTTAATTACAATGTGGTTCTCCTTTTTGGTAATGTTGCGTGCAGGAAGTCGAGGACCGATTTTATCGCTTGTGGTGGTGGCTTTTTTTGCTATTATGGCTGGGAGTAAAAACAAATTGAGAAATGCAATTGTATTTATATTAGTATTTGCGGCAATTTTATCCTTTTGGGAACAAATTGTGTTGTTTATAGGAAGATTGTCTCCTGTTTTATATGAACGATTTGCGCAGGCTGCGTTGCAAGAACAAACAGAAAGTCGTGACCCTCTGTTCTTGTATGCAATAGAGGTGTTTAAAGAACATCCTATTTTTGGCTATTATTTTGCGAAGTATGGCAAATTTGATGGATATATATGGACTCATAACTTATTTACGGACATAATAATGCAGTTAGGAATATTTGGACTGATTTTGATTATATATGTTATAGTGGCTGCATTTAAGCGCAGTGGAAGGATATTAGGCAACAATTTAATATATGGTTGGATTGCGTTAATCTTTATACAAAGATTTATGTTGCTAATGACAAGTAAAGCTTGGTATTTGGATAGTACGTTTAATGCGGCATTAATATTGGTGTTGTTGCCTATATTGTCTGATAATGTAATTTTACAGTCAGAGGCAGATTAAACATGTGTAATAAAATAGAGAGAATAAAAACATTTACACATAACCTTGTAATCATTAAAAAAAATGAAAGTACGGCAAATAGACATAACGAACTACAAGCCCATACATAATAGTGGTAGTCTTCTTTGTGGAAATCGCCTAAATATTTTTATTGGACCTAACGGCGTGGGAAAAACAACGTTATTAGATGCAATATGTATCTTGCTCTCTTGGTTGGACGCTCGTATAAGAAACCCGAAAGGCAATGGGAGGGTATTAAAAGATTCCGATATAACGAAGGGCGAAATGTATAGTCTCTTGAAAATAATAGCACAAGAGAACGGAGAGGATGTGCCGTGGCAATTATACAAGCAAAGTGTGAAATATAGAGAGGAACCCGTTGATAGGACTATGCTAAAAGAGGTTTCTGCGATTGCAGATGAAGTGGTTCGGCAGAATATTTCGCCAACGCTATTTGCCTATTATGGAGTAAATCGGGCGGTAATCGACATACCTCAGCGAAAGGGCAGAAAACAAATGTATAAAGAGGAACGTGCCATCGGTGAACAAGGGAACTTGATGGAGAAAGACACACATTTCAGAACATTTTTTGAATGGTTCCGCGCCAGAGAGGACTTGGAGAATGAACTTTATAGACGTGATAGAGAACATTGGCAAGAGGATAAGCAATTAAAGACGGTGAGAAAAGCTTTTCGGTCAGTTTTTTCTGATTATTCAGAGTTGAAGGTTCAACGCCATCCGCTTGCCTTTGTAATAGAAAAAAAGGGAAAGAAAATTGATTTTCAACAGCTTAGTGATGGGGAAAAATGCTATATTTCCCTTATTGGGGATATTGCTCAACGTTTGTCGCGTAATAATCCAAACATGGAAGATCCTCTTCAAGGTGCCGGAATAATTCTCATTGACGAAATTGACTTACATTTGCATCCTTCTTGGCAGCGAGAAATTATAAAGAAATTATGCATCACTTTTCCGAATTGCCAGTTCTTTATCACAACCCATAGTCCGTATGTTTTGACATCCGTCAATAATCTTATAGAGGCAGGACGTGTTGTTTCTAAAGATTCAAAGTTGAAAGAGCAAGTTTCCAATATAATAGGCGGCAATCTTTTCTTGAATGATGTAGATGTCAAAGCCTATTCTATAATAGACGGAAAGGTTAAAGACATTCTTAATCAGGAAGAGGGACTTATAATGGCCGATGATATAGATGACACGTCTGATAAGACGGAAGAAGAATACATTAAACTATTGGAGTTATGAAACCAAATTTTCCGCAAAGATGTGTGTGCGTGGTAAGCGATTCGCGTATAATATGTGAGGAGAATGGGAAAAGCATCACATTTCTTAATTCTGATCAACAAGAATGTAGAAAAATACAAGTGGATGGCTGTGTAATAACGGAAGGAAGACGTTGCGATTGGTTGCTTATAGACCAAAGCAAAAATGAATATTTTGTAGAATTAAAGGGTTCGCATATAGGTGATGCAATTGAGCAACTAAAAGCAAGTATTGAGCGTTTACATGATTCTTCCCAACGGAAAGTTGAATTAAGAGCTTACATTGTAGCAAAAAAGTTCCCACCAAGTTATAATACAAAGATACAATTATTTGATAAATACCTTAAAAAGTATAATGGCATATTGATCAGAAGAGAAAATAAATTTGAAGAAACATTACCAAAATATCATCCATAAAAAGCAAAAATATAAAACTATGAAGAACACAAAGAATTTACGTATCGCAGTAGCCGGTACCGGCTATGTCGGATTGAGCATCGCTACGTTACTTAGCCAACATCATAGTGTAAAAGCGGTTGACATCATTCCCGAAAAAGTGGATATGATTAATCGGTGGCAATCACCAATAGAAGATAAAGAAATAGAAGAGTTCTTTGCCGCGAAAGAATTACAGCTCGAAGCCACGCTCGATGGAGAAAACGCGTACAGAGATGCAGATTTTGTGGTGGTGGCTACGCCGACGAACTACGACAGCGCGCGCAACTTCTTCGACACGAGTGCCGTGGAAGACGTGCTGCGCCTCGTACAGCGGTGCAACCCCGATGCGATTTGTGTGATCAAGAGCACGATTCCTGTGGGCTACACGGAGAAAATTCGCAAGGAGTTGGGCAACGAAAATATTATCTTTGCACCAGAATTTCTTCGCGAGAGTCGCGCCCTCTACGACAACCTCTATCCTTCGCGCATCATTGTGGGAACCGACCCCCAAAATCCGCGATTGGTGGAGGCGGCCCACACTTTCGCCGAATTGCTGCAAGAAGCCGCCATCAAACAGGATATTCCCACGTTGATCATGGGATTCACCGAGGCCGAGGCCGTTAAATTGTTTGCCAACACCTATTTGGCGCTGCGCGTAAGCTATTTCAACGAACTCGACACCTACGCCGAAATGAAAGGTCTGGATACGCAAAAGATTATTGAAGGTGTGGGTCTTGACCCGCGCATAGGTTCGCACTACAACAACCCGTCGTTCGGCTATGGCGGCTATTGCCTTCCCAAGGACACGAAACAACTGCTGGCTAACTACAAGGACGTTCCCGAAAACCTGATAGAGGCTATTGTAGAAAGCAATAAGACGCGCAAGGATTTTATTGCAGACCGCGTGCTCCACATTGCCGGCTACTACGATTACTACAACCGAGGTGATTTTAGCGCAAGCGAAGAGCACGAATGCGTGATTGGAGTTTACCGTCTGACGATGAAAACCGGCAGCGATAATTTCCGCCAGAGTAGCATCCAAGGCGTAATGAAGCGCATCAAGGCCAAAGGTGCCACGATCATTATCTATGAGCCGACGCTTGAAGACGGAAGCACGTTCTTTGGTAGCCGCGTAGTGAACGACCTAGCGAAATTCAAAGCGCAGAGCCAAGCCATCATTGCCAATCGCTACGATCCCGTATTGGACGACGTGCAGGACAAAGTTTATACACGTGACATATTCCGCAGAGATTAATTTGATATGGAAGGAAATGCCCCCGTTGTTTCCATCGTTACCGTTACATATAATGATGGGAAATACTTAAGAGAGACAATACAAAGTGTTTTAGACCAGACGTTCACGGATTTTGAGTACATTATATGGGACGATGGTTCAACGGACAGCACGCATGAAATAGTAGAATCATTTCAAGACTCTCGGATTCGCTATTTTTACGCAGATAATCAAGGAGTGGGTGGAGCTACGATTGAAGCATGCAAACAAGTTCGAGGTCGATATATTGCAAGATTGGACGGCGATGATATTTGGCTTCCTTTGAAATTGGAAAAACAAATAGGGTATTTAGAAACGCATAAAGATGTTGTTGTATTAGGATGTGCGGTTTGGTGTATAAATGAGAAAAGTGAAATCGTAGGTCGCAATTTTCAATATACAAATAAAAAGATTATTGAAAAATTTGCTGCAAATAATAGTTTTGTTATCACTCATTCTTCTGCTGTTTTTCGTACAGCAGATTTTTTACAAATAGGAGGATATGTAAACATTAAAAGTCGCTTGGATGTTGTCTTGTGGACTCGTTTTAATCAATTGGGACGAATTGAAACTCTTAAAGAGGCTTTTGTAAAATATCGCTTTCACAATGAATCGGTTGGAGCTCTGACCAGTAGTTTGGACAATGGGCCGTATTCCCAAGTGATATTAGCCTTTATGAATAAAATAAAAAGAGACTGTGGTCGCAATCAAGATGATATTGATACATATAATCATTATTATATGTTAAATAAGGCGACAAAGAGTAAATCGCCCACAATACATCAATATCAACCAAGTGTTGAATATAAATTATATTGTTTTTTTAGTAAATTATTTGGAGAGTCTATAGGGGCTAACATAATATATACATATAAGAATTTGTGGGGATATTTTAAATATTGTGTATTCCAAAAATAAATGAAAATCGTATTTGTCACCAATTTCATTTCGCTCCATCAGTCGCACATTGCCGACGAACTCTATCGGCTCTGCGACGGAGACTATACGCTGGTGGAACTCACCGGCAGTCGCAATCCGCTCAAGATGGTGCCCGAGTTGCTGGAGCGCCCCTACTTGTTGCAAGCGTGGAAAGGTGAGGCGGAGCAGCAGCGCGCGATGGAACTGGTGCGCGAGGCCGACGTGATGATGTGCGGCGGAGACAAGAGAGTGATACCCTATGAGCGCGAGCGGCAACGCACCGGCAAACTGCTCTTCGACGTGAGCGAACGCTATTTTAAAAAAGGAATTATCAACGCCCTTTCGCCCACCATTCGCCGATACATCTGGAACTACTACACCGGCAACCACAGCCAGATGTACAAACTCTGCAACAGCGCCTTC
>Ga0065708_1039958_pt1 | contig 22518 bp, 16 predicted proteins | sample Hoacrofraction12_2_FD_59095 | JGI IMG/M metagenome (GOLD analysis project Ga0065708, IMG submission 59095) | Hoatzin crop microbial communities from Cojedes, Venezuela, sample from fiber fraction 12 v1 | ecosystem: Host-associated > Birds > Digestive system > Esophagus > Crop | place: Venezuela... | reverse complement strand
ATAGTTTTCCGTCATGGTTCGGCGGAAATCTGAGATGCCATATGGCAGCTGTTTCACCTGGTTCTCATCCATCGTCACGGTCGTTTGATTTCGATTTCAAACCGCAAATTTAAGGTAAATTTGGCGAACCTGCAACAATTTATCCCAAAACGCCCAGCAGCGGGGGATAAAAAAATTGATAGCACACCCGCTTACCAGAGGATGTGCCACCTTACAACTTAAACCTTTCTTACCTTATGAAAAAAATCCTTTCTCTGTGTTTTACGGCCGCAAAGGTACTGCCATTGGTTGGAACTGTCAAAAGAAAACCTCAAAAAAATACATAAAAAATTCATGTAATCGTTTGCAGGCACTTCTTGCGGTCGCAGTAAAGGGGCACCGGTGTCGATGTCCTGATGCCCCCTGCGATAAACATTTAAAACAAAAGGACCCTAAGCAAAAGACTTTGCAGGTCACGGTCGATGGCGTCCCGCATCATCACTTGTTGCGAGGTCCACCGCCCTTGCGGTCGCCGCGTTGCGGCTGCATCTTATGGTAGGTGCTGTACTGGTCATCGGTGAGAATGGCCTTCAGTTTGGTCTCATACTCGGTCCTTTTTGCCTTGTGTTGTTGCATCTGTTGTTTCTGCTCGTCGGTCATCTGTGGCGGTCCGCTGGGCTTGCCATTGCCGTTGTTGCCGTCCATCTTGGGAGGTTGTTCGCCACCGCCAGGCCCCTGAAAGATGTCCTGATAGTTTGCGTTGAGTTCCTTGAGCTGTGCTGCTTGTGCGTCATCCAGTCCCAGCTTGCTGACCATCTGCTCGGTGCGTTCGTCGGCGGTCATTTGCTTGGGCGGCTGCTGCCGGTCGGTGCTTTGTGCGCAAGCCGTGCTCACGGCTGCCACAGCCACCATTGCTAAAATTAATTTCTTCATGACTTGAATTTTAGATAGTTTAACAATCACATTAACAGTCACAAAGTTACAACGATTACCGTGCTTGCGACAAATGCAATAGACCAATTGCCGCAATCTCTCGACAAGCCAATCAATTTCATACAGATTTTGCATGGATAATGAGCATCCCGTCGCGCGTCACATCCCATGGCACGCTGCCTCCCTCACCCCCATCAGGCTCGATAAGGCCCCGCTGCCACAGTCATCGCATGAGGCGCAGGGAATTGAGGACACACAGCAGGGCGACGCCGACATCGGCAAACACCGCCTCCCACAGGTTGGCGACGCCCAGCGCACCCAGTGCCATCACCGCCACCTTGATGACGAGTGCCAGCGCGATATTCTGCTTGGCGATGCGGCGCGTGCGCTGGCTGATGGCGATAGCGTCAGCCACACGGCTGGGCTGGTCGGTCTGTATGACCACGTCGGCGGTCTCGATGGCCATGTCGCTGCCCAGGGTGCCCATGGCGATGCCCACGTCGCTGGTGGCAAGCACGGGCGCGTCGTTGATGCCGTCGCCCACCATGGCCACCTTGTGACCCTGTTGTTGCAACTGCTGGATGTGGGCGGCCTTGTCCTGTGGCAGCAGGTCACCGCGGGCATCATCGGCATGCAGCGTGCCGGCAACCTGCTGCACCAGTGCCTGCTTGTCGCCCGACAGCACGGTGGTGTGCACGCCGCGCTGCTTGAGGGCGGCAATGGCGCGGGCGGCATCCTCCTTGGGGGTGTCGCTCAATAGCAGGTGCCCCACATACTGCCCACCGGCGGCGCATGCCACCAGTGTCTGAGCCGTCTGGGTCAATGCGTCGGGCACAGCGACACCGTGCTGGGTCAGCAGGCGTGTGGTGCCCACCAGCCATGGCGTGCCGTCGGGGGCGGTCGCCTCCAGGCCATATCCCGCAATGTTCTTCAACCCGCTCACCGTCACGTCATCACCACCACGATGGTGGGCGATGATGGCGCGGGCAATGGGGTGGCTGCTGTCGCGCTCAATGGCTGCCACGATGTCGAGCTGGGCATCGGTCAGTCCCACCACCTGGCTCACGGCAAACTGCCCCGTGGTGAGCGTGCCGGTCTTGTCAAACGCCACAGTGTCCACTGCCGCCAGCGCGTCCAGGTAGTTCCCGCCCTTGAACAGGATGCCGCGGCGCGAGGCAGCACCGATGCCGGCAAAGTAGCTCAGGGGGATGCTGATGACCAGCGCACACGGGCACGAGATGACCAGGAAGATGAGCGCACGCTTGACCCACTGCGCCACATCGACCGTGGCGGCGGGCATGAGCGACATCGCCCACGGCACCACTGCCAGCAGCACCGCAATGCCCACCACGATGGGCGTATAGACGCGGGCAAAGCGGCGGATAAACAGCTCGGTGGACGACTTGCGCTCGCTAGCGTTCTCCACCAGGTTCAAGATGCGCGACACGGCACTCTCGCTGGCAGGACGCGTGGCACGCAGGCGCAGCACGCTGTCGGTGGCAATCATCCCCGCCAGCACCTCACCGCCAGCCTCGATGGTGCGCGGCACGCTCTCGCCGGTCAGCGCGGCGGTGTCCAGCGCGGCGGCATGGCCAGTGAGGGTGCCGTCAACGGGCACACGCTCGCCGGGCTTCACCTCAATCAGGTCACCCACCTGCACCTGCTCGGGTGCCACGGTGCGCACGCTGTCGCCGTCAACCACCGTGGCGTGGTCGGGACGGAACGCCAACAGGCTCTGGATGTTGCGGCGGGCGCGGTCCACGGCGCGGTCCTGCAACGCCTCGCCGATGCAGTAGAACGTCATCACCGCCACCGCCTCGGGAAACTCGCCGATGGCAAACGCCCCCAGGGCTGCCACCGACATCAGCAGAAATTCGCTGAACACGTCGCCCTGACGTGCAGCCTGCACCGCCTCGACAATGACGCCGATGCCCACAGGCAGAAAGGCGACCGCATACCATGCCAGCTGCACCCACCGTGGTTCAAACCAGCCCGTGCCCGCAGCATTCATGATGATGCCTGCCGCCAGCATCGCTAGCGACAACGCGGGACGCCACCAGCTGCTGTGCTCGTCGGTGGCGGGGTGTTGGTGGCTGTCCTCGCTGCAATTGCAGTGGGCGTGACTGTGATGTTCGTGTTGATGTGCCATATTAGTTGTTTGTTTGGTTGCCGCAAAGGTAATCACAAATGCCATGCAACCGGGTTGCAAAGTTTGCCTCACGCCGACTTGGGCGAACTAAAAACACGATTTTGGGGTTTCATTTCACGCGGATTACACAGATTAAACTCAGATTTTTATTACACAGATTTTCTAGATGACACGGAGGCTTAGGGCTTAAGGATGGGTTTCACACAGATGCCACAGATTAACCACAGATGACCATTACACAGATTTTCTAGATGACACGTAGGCTTAGGGATAAAGGCTTAAGGCTTAAGTGGGTATCTCACGCAGATTGGGCAGATGGAGCGGATTTTTTTCTCTTGCACGCAAATTCTCACGAATTAAAGCGCGAATTGACTCGAATTTTTAAATTCGCTTTAATTCGTGTCTATAAATTCGAGTGCATTTGCGTGAAAAGAAATCCGCTCAATTCGCCCGATCTGCTCAATCTGCGTGAGAGTTAATCGTGAGAATTTGCGTGAGAGGTAGCTGCGGGAGGTTTTCCAGATGAGAGGGGGATTGACGTGGGGCATCAGGCATGGGTTTTACACATTAATCAATAGTATCAACGGCGAGAAAAATCGAGGGGCACTACCGTAATTGTTAAAAAAATTGCAGTTTTTATCATTTTTAGTTGCAAATGTCAAAAAATGTGTCTAAATTTGTAGCGATTTTTGATGTGAAAAATGCTTTTTAACATCACTGATCAAACTTAATGTTTTGTGAACCTTTTAGATATAAATAATTATTTACTAACTACTTAAATCTTATTTTTTATGAAAAAGATTTTAGCTCTATTATGTGTTTGCCTCGCTGTTTGCATTGCAGCATCGGCATTTAACCCGATGGCTCGCGCTAACAAGCCGACCGCCAAGACCTCTGCAACCATGCAGAAAGCTGTAAACCTTGAGAAGGCCAACCTGGCCCGTCCCACCGACCAGAAATCACGCTTTAACATTAAGAAAGCTCCCGCCCGCGTGAGCAGCATCGATGAGCTGTGCGGCACGCGCATTTGGAACTATGTTTGCGTGGACATTGCCGACGACTCGCTTGACGAAAATGGCGACACCGTTTACTATCTGGTACAGCAGAACCCCTACTACAACGGTCATTCGATCGACATCCAGGCTGGCACTGGCGACTCGGTTGAGATCTACTTCTATGTATTCGGCAACACCGAGTATTCGGTAGCTGGTAAGGTTGACCTGAATGCTGGCACCATCAGCATTCCCAACATGCAGCGCGTGGACTATGAGGCCACCGCCGACACCACCACTGATGGCACCGGCACCAGAGCTACCACAACGATTACCAACACCTACTATGACCTGTACTTCTACAACGCCGATGATGGCAAGAGCGACATCACCCTCACCATTCTGGATGATGGCTCGCTGTACTTCGAGAACTGGTTTGCCGTGGTTGGTTACATCAAGCAGGATGTTACTAAAACCAGCAATGGCAGGACCAACACCACCGAGGGTGAGTGGCAGGGTATGTATGTATTCAACGGCTACTACTACGGCACCAGCGCTTACATCCTCGTGCCCAATGGCATCCACAAGATGACCAGCCACTACTACGGCGACATCGAGGCTCCCATCTACATGTCGCTCAGCGAGACCAACGACAGCGTATTCATCGTGAACCTGTTTGACTGGGGCATGCGCGGCAACTACATGACTTACGAGCAGACCGAGGGTGGTGCTATGACCTTCCCCTGCCAGATGATTTATGACTATAACAGCGCAACCTATGGTGACAACATCTACAACTACACTGCTGATGCTGAACTGACCACCATCGAGGGCTACGGCAACGAGGGTCTGGCTTATCAGGATTCGCTGGTATGGAACTACTGCTTGGCTTACTCAGACACGGGTTATGTATTTGACTTCACTACCTACAACAAGATTTACTTCACCGACGGCACCAAGTTCTTCGAGGTTGCAGCCGACCACGACTACGACTTGGGTGACGTGAACCATGACGGCAGTGTGGACATCACCGATGTCACCGCCCTCATCGACCGCGTGCTGGCTGGCCAGGAGACGCCTGACACCTGCTGCGACATCTGCGGCGACATCAACGGCGATAATATCATTGACATCACCGACGTGACTGGCCTCATCGACCTCGTGCTCTCTGGAGGTAAATGATGAAGCAGTAATCTAGTTTATTACCCACCCAGGCAGCGACATGAATGCTGCCAGTGGAACAAACCCTAACCAAAAGGCATGTCTCCTCGCGAGGCATGCCTTTTGCATTAGGGGACGGCCGCGTGAGCGACTGTAGGGACACAAAACACACACGAATTTGGGTTTCATTTCACACAAATTACACAGATTAAACTCAGATTTTTTATTACACAGATTTTCTAGATAGCACGGGGGGCAGGCTTAGGGGGTTGGCTCACGCAGATTGGGCAGATGGAGCGGATTTTTTCTCCTGCACACTAATTTAAAACACAAAACACACTGAAAGGACACAAAACACACAAAACTTTTCTTTCACGCCAATGCACACGAATTTAAGACACGAAACACACTGAAAGAACACAAAACACACAAAATTTTTCTTTCACACGAATGCACACGAATTTAAGACACGAAACACACTGAAAGAACACAAAACACACAAAACTTTTCTTTCACACGAATGCACACGAATTTATAGACGCGAATTTAAAAAGTCGAGTCAATTCGCGCGTTTAAATTATTGAAAATTAGCGTGAAAGGTTTATCTGCTCAATTCGCTCGATCTGCGTGAGCTTAAAAAATTAGCTTGAGAGAAAAAAGGCGGGAGGCGAATGAGAAATTGCGAAAATGTGGAACGCGGGCGGGTGGGGGCAACGTAATTTTGCGGTCGAAAAATGGCGGCGGCAACGTCTGCGGGGGCTTGCGGGGCCGCACCACTAGATTGATAGTGTGAAGTTTAACAAGAAACATTGACGACAAGTAATGAAACATCTCAAGATTGTGCCACGAGGCACCACGCTGCTTGCCAATGGCGAGGCAGCGACCGCGGGCGACGCATGCCAGATGCAGAACCTGCGCGAGGTCGAGGATGCGCTGCAAGTGACTGGCGTGCCTGCCACAGTGGGCGCTGTGGGCGCGGGCGAGCGGTTGCTGCTCATCAACGATGGCGGCGTGGTGAGTTGCGACGGCGATGGCAACATTGTGGTTGACGGCGTGACGGTGACGGTTGTCGAGGGCGATGTCGTGGGGGCTTACGGCATTGGCTCACTGCTTGTGGTGGTGACCAGCGCGGGGCTGGTTCACCTGACGCAGTGTGACGGCGAGTGGACCGTGCTGGATGCTGACGATGTGAAGCCGCAGCTGACGTTTACCGCCGACACGGCAACGAGCAGTGCCACCATTGCGGCATACACGTTTGATGAACCTTACAGCCAGTGGAGTGCGCCGCTGGCCGATGCCGACACCACCGCGCTGGCACGGCGGTTGCGGGCGGCATGGGACGGGGTGACTGCCGACATTGCGGCACTGGGGAGGCACAGTGCGCCGATGCTGGTGCGGTGGGCGGTGCGTCTGGTGGATGACACCTACCTGTGGATGAGCGAGGCGGTGCGTGTGGGTGATGAGACGTTGTCCAACACCGACCGCATCACGGCGGCTGTCACGGTGGATAGTGACGCGGGCTTCACGGGCACGACGGCGACCGCATTGTCGATGACCCACTATGCACTGGGCATCGGTGTGACGGGTGGAATCGGCAAGGCGTGGCTGCCGTTAGTCAAGAGCATCGATGTGTTTGCCACAACCCAGGCAACGCTCGTCAACGGCGGCAACACGCTGGACTATCGTTGTGTGACCAGCACCACTGGCGAGCGTTCCCCTGCCTTGCAGATGGGGCTGACGGCACGCAGTGCGGCAGCCATCGCCTCCCAGCTGGCGGCGAGCGGATGGACGCTGGTGGCAACGGCGGCGGCGAGCGAGGACATGAGCGAGGCACAGTTTGTGTCACCGGTGACTGCTGTGACGCTGACAGGAGCGCAGTGCGATGCTATCGGCTCATCGATGTGCTTCACCGGCACGGTGGTGGCTGCCACGGCGGCAGGCGGTCGCTTGTATTGCTGCACCAGCAGCGGGCAGGTGGTGGTGACGGTGGCGGGCAACGCGCTGGTCGAGGCTCACCGCAGCACCGTGCTGGGCGCGTCGCCGCTGGCGATGGCGGCGGTGACACGTCCGTTGTACTCGGGCGGCTTTGGGCGATATCCGGTGTATGTGTTCACCGACGACGGCATCTTTGCCATCCCACAGACGACGGCGGGCACGCTGGGCGAGGCACGTCTGGTGGACCGCACCATCATCAGTCAAGCGGTGGCACCCGTCGAGGCGGGACGCGACATCTGGTTCATCTCGCGTCACGGCCACCTGTGCCAGCTGGCAGGCTCGGCGGTGACGGTGGCACGGCGTGATACGCCAGCAACGGCACTGGCGTGGTGCAATGCCCACCAGGAATTGTGGATGCTCATGGCCGATGGATACCCCATGGTGAGGATGGCAAGCGGGCGCACCTCGACGCGCACCGTCCTGGCGGCACAGCTGTTCAGCGACCCGCGTCACGCTGTGGCGGTGACCGCTGCGGGCGGCGTGGTGGACCTGGAGCAGGAGGAAGCCGCCGCCGATGTGCCGGTGACGTGGCTCACCCATCCGGTCGCCTTGCATCCGCTGTTGGGACAGGTGGTGCAGCGCCTGGTGTGGCACGTGACCAGCAGCGGGGCGGCGTTGTCGCTTGACGTGGTGGGGCAACGGGGCATCATGGCGAGCGACACTGTCATGAGTCGTGTGGTGGTGGATGGTGACGTGGACCAGCCCATGGCGGTGGCGCCGATGCATTGGCGGGTGCGCACGGTGCGGCTGTCGGTCAGCGGCACTGCTGCCACGGGCACGATGCTGTTGCCTGTTGACGTGTGGCTGGCGTCAACCACGGGCAACACCGCTGCCGCACGTGCCATCGCCTGGTGACCATCAACTCGAGCCTCACGCAGATTGAGCGGATCGAGCGAATTTTTTTCACGCTAATTTTCACGAATTTAAGACACAAAACACACTGGAAGGACACAAAATACACAAAACTTTTGCACTGGGGGGCCGAGAGAACGGCAAATGTAAGGACACGGCGTGCCGTGTCCGCCTCGCCTGATGTGACCACCATAACGGACCATGACGCTCGTGCACCTCTCCGAGGTACCTGATTATCATGCACTTCAACACCAGGTTCCTACGCTCGCTATCGCTCGCTTCGGTAACCTGGTGCTACCCATTCGTGCACCCCTTCGGGGTACTCCCCCCCCCTAAGCCTTAAGGCCTAAACCTTAAGCCTTAAGCCCACCCCCGTGCTATCTAGAAAATCTGTGTAATAAAAGATCTGAGTTTAATCTGTGAAATCCGTGTGAAATAAAACCCAAATTCGTGCTCATGCCGCCACCTATCAACAAAATATCCCATTAAATATCAACAACTTAATTCTATTATCCACAAAATCTAATGATTTTTCCATAAAAAAATTTTGCCAGTATTGCGAAAAGTAGTACTTTTGCGGCTGGGTAAGTCCTACACGGCTAGCTCCCTCTGAATTCCCCCAGGTCTTGACCGAAGCAAGGGTAGGAGGTCGTAGCAGCGCGATGTAGCTCACTTGCCCTTTTTTTGTGCCCATACCCCTCGCCACAGCCCGAATCGATGTACAATCGGGACAAAACAACAGGAAAACTCGCCCAAGATGGTTGCGGATTGAAAAATAACCGCTAATTTTGCATCACTAGTGAATGAACCAAGGAGCAAAACAGATGCAAGAAAACAAAGACAATCTGGTGGAAATCAAGGTGCTGGGTATCACACGCAGTGAAGTCCAGATGGGGGCTTATGCCCTGCTGTTGCAGACCATCGAGGATGACCCCGACGCGGTGAGGCGCATCCCCGTGGTGGTGGGCATCGCCGAGGCACAGTCGATTGCCGTGCAGCTCGAGGGGGTGATGCCGTCGCGGCCCCTCACCCACGACCTGTTCACGAGCCTGTTTCACGCCTATGGCATCGAGCTGGAGCGTGTGACCATCTACAGCTTCAAGGACGGCGTGTTTGCCTCGCTGCTGCACCTCAACAACGGCACGGTGGCAGTGGACATCGACGCCCGCACCAGCGACGCCGTCGCCATTGCCCTGCGCACCGGAGCACGCATCTACACCACACGCGAGATTGTGGCTCAAGCGGGATATGCATGGCACCGCGACAGCGAGAAACCCCGACAACACACACTGCGCCTCGAGGACCTGCCGCTGGAACAGCTGGAACAGCGCATGCAACGCTATGTGGACCGCGAGCAGTATGAACGTGCCGCCGAGATACAAAAAATCATCGCCCGCAAAACAAATCCACCCGAAAAGGGCGATGAATGAATGATTTTTACTAACTTTGCCAGTTGAAACGAAATCAAACGAACAAAATAACAAAATTCAAACCTTAATTTATGAAAAATATTAAGTTAAGACTAATCGTGATGAACTTCCTGGAGTTTGCCGTGTGGGGTGCCTATCTCACCTGCATGGGCAACTATCTGGGACGCGCCGGCATGGGAGCCGAAATCTCGTGGTTCTATGCCATCCAGGGTATCGTGTCGATTTTCATGCCCACACTGATGGGCATCATCGCCGACAAGTACATCCAGCCGCAACGTCTGCTGGGCATCTGCCACCTGGTGGCAGGTGTGGCCATGATTGCATTAGCCTATATGGGCATGACCAACCCCACCCCCGACAAGGCGGCATTCATCACCCTCTATACCATCAGCGTGGCATTCTATATGCCCACGCTGGCGCTGGCTAACACCACCGCATTCACCATCTTGAAGGACAACGGGTTGGACACCGAGAAGGACTTCCCGCCCATCCGCGTGTTTGGCACCATCGGTTTCATCGCCACCATGTGGTTTGTCAACTGTGCCGTGCTCGACAATGGCAGCCTGGGCTTCACCCTGGGCGAGAATGAGCACAAGTTCCAGTACACCTACAACCAGTTCATGGTGTCGGGCATCTTGAGCATCGTGCTGTTCCTCTACTGCATGACCTTGCCACAGTGCAAGCTGGTCAAGAAACAGGCACAGTCGCTGGTCGAATCGCTGGGATTGAATGCCTTCAAGCTGTTCAAGACCAAGAAGATGGCGATGTTCTTCATCTTCTCGGCACTGCTGGGCATGTCACTGCAAGTGACCAATGGATATGCCACGCCCTATCTGACCCACTTCAAGGCTGACCCGACGATGGCTGACACCTTTGGCGCCAACAACGCCACCATGCTGGTGTCGCTGTCCCAGATTGCCGAGGCGTTGTGCATCCTGCTCATCCCGTTCTTCTTGAAGCGCTATGGCATCAAGATTGTGATGCTCATCGCCATGTTTGCGTGGGTGTTCAGGTTTGGCTTCTTCGGTGCAGGCAATCCCGCGTTCCCGGGTGTCATCCTCATCGTGCTGTCGTGCATCGTCTATGGCGTGGCGTTCGACTTCTTCAATGTGTCAGGCGGCATCTTTGTCGATAAGGAGTGTGAGCCCGACATCAAGGCTTCGGCCCAGGGCTTGTTCATGCTCATGACCAACGGTCTGGGTGCCACCATCGGCACGCTGTCGGCTGGCGCCATCATCAACCACCTGTGCCACTGGAACGAGCAGGGTTATCTGGTGGGCAACACCGCCACCAGCTGGAGCACGGCATGGTACATCTTTGCTGCCTTTGCCCTGGTTGTGGCTGTGGCGTTCATGTTCCTGTTCAAGTACAAGCACGTGCGTGAGAGCTAACCCTCACCGCCAACGCTAATCGACAGCCTGGTCATGCACCGCTTCTATTGCCCCGACATCGCCAACACCCTCACCCTGGGCGAGGAGGAATCGCGCCACTGTGTGCGGGTGCTGCGTTGTGTCGAGGGCGACACCATCGTGGTCGTGGACGGGGCTGGCATGACTTATCGCTGCCGCATCACCATGGCGCACCCCAAGCGGTGTGCCGTCGCCATCCAGCAAGCCACCGCCACCCCACCCCACTGGCACCACCGCATGGTGGTGGGCATCGCTCCCACCAAGCATCTGGACCGCATCGAGTGGATGGTGGAGAAATGTGTGGAAATGGGCATTGACCGCATCGTGCCACTGCGCTGCCACAACAGCGAGCGCACAGTGCTCAAGACCGAGCGGCTGCGCAACATCATGGTTGCAGCCATCAAGCAGGCACAGCACGCCACGCTGCCACAGCTCGACGAGATGATGCCGCTGGAACAACTGCTGAGCGAGCCACACCATGGCAAACGCCTCATCGCCTATTGCGACCCCGAGCTGCCGCGCGACCAGCGGCACACGCTGGCACAGGCCTACCGACCCGGCACCGACACGCTGGTGCTCATCGGACCCGAGGGGGACTTCAGCCCCCAGGAGGTGCAGAATGCACTGGCGGCAGGGTGTGAGCCCGTGACACTGGGCGACAGCCGGTTGCGCACCGAGACTGCCGCAGTGATGGCCGTTGCCGCCATGCACACGCTGGACCAACTGAATGACAACCAACAACAACAATAATAACAAGACAAATGCTACAAGAACTGCTGTCATCACCATCGCACAACTTCTTCTTGCTCGCCGGCCCCTGTGTGATTGAGGGCGAGGCCATGGCGATGGACATTGCCGAACAAGCATTGAAAATCACCACCGCACTCGACATCCCCTATGTCTTCAAGGGCAGTTACCGCAAGGCCAACCGCTCGCGCATCGACTCGTTCACGGGCATCGGCGATGAGAAGGCACTGCGCATCCTGCACAAGGTGGGCGAGACCTATCACATCCCTGTGGTGACCGACATCCATGAGCCCGATGAGGCCGACATGGCGGCACAATATGTTGACGTGCTGCAAATTCCCGCCTTCTTGTGCCGACAGACCGACCTGCTGGTGGCTGCCGCTCGCACCGGCAAGATGGTGAACATCAAGAAAGGGCAGTTCTTGTCACCCCACGCCATGCAGTTTGCCGTGAACAAGGTGCGTGATGCCGGCAACAACGAGGTCACCATCACCGAGCGTGGCACAACATTTGGCTATCAGGACCTTATCGTCGATTTCAGGGGTGTGCCCGTGATGCGCCAGTTTGCTCCAGTGATTGTGGACATCACCCACTCGCTGCAACAGCCCAACCAGAGCGCAGGCGTCACCGGCGGACAGCCCGAACTGATTGAGACCATGGCACGTGCCGCCATCGCCACAGGTGCCGACGGGTTGTTCCTCGAAACACATCAAGACCCCTCACAGGCCAAGAGCGATGGCGCCAACATGCTGCGGCTGGACCTGCTGCACGGGCTGCTCACACGGCTCACGGTGCTGCGCCGCGCCATCAACGACATCGAATTAACCACTTCACAATCACCTTTATAATCTCAATGTTTGCATTATGAAAACAAGACATTTCGTCCTCGCACTCGCAATTGCTGGCTGCTCGCTGACCTCAATGGCACAGAGCAGCGATGCCGTGTTGAGGGATAAAATCACCCAAGCCGTGCTCAACGTCTATAACGAGCAACTGGCCAAGGAACCTGGAGACTACAACACACTGTTTGCCCGCGCCAGCCAGTACTACTACAACGGTGAGTACAAGGCTGCCATGGAGGACGTGAACATCGCCATGAGCATCACTCCCGCCGATGACAACGAGTTGCGGTTTGATGAGTACATCCTCAGGGCGCGCATCTATGACGCAATGGGGAACTACAGCAGCGAAATCGCCGACCTGCAAGTGGCACAGGGCATCAGCCCCAAGTCGCTGGCTTGCACCGACCTCATCGCCAAGGCCAACCTCAAGCTGGGCAACGCCACCAGTGCCGAGGAGAGCTTCAAGGCCATCCTCAGGGAGGAACCCATGAACTATGACGCCATGTATGGCCTGGCACAGGTCGAGCTGGCGCGTGGCAACCAGCAGGCCGCTCTCGAACAGGTGTCCAAGGCGGTGGAACTCTTCCCTGCCGAGCCACAGGTGTACATCAACCGCGCCGACATCCTCAAGCGTCTGGGACAGCCCGAAGGGGCTGCCATGGAACTCGTGCAGGGCATGTGCGTGGGGGACGGCGGCAACAGCTTGGAGCAGTTGTTTGACCTGAGCGACACCAACTATGACGCGGTGATGAACACCCTGGCCGATGTCTCAAACAAGGCCCCCAACAATGGCGCGTGGCGCTACATCCGTGCCAACATCGCCATGGACCACCAGCGCTACGGACAGGCGTTGAAGGAACTCAATACCCTCAAGAACAGCGGACAATACAGCTCACACGGACTGTATTACAGCATCGCCAAATGCCAGATGGAGCTGGGTCGATATGACGAGGCTCTCGCCAACGTGGACAGGGCCATTCAGATGGACGCTTCACAACCCGAATTTTACATTGTCAAGGCGATGTGCGAGCTGTGCCGTGGCAATGGCAACAACTATGATGCCGCCATGCAAGCGCTCAACCAGTGCTCGGCCATTGCACCGCAATATGGCCCCATGCTGCTGGCCAAGGGACGCATTCTGCTAGCACAGGGCAAGCCCAAGGATGCCCTGGGTTACCTCAATGCGGCTGTGGGCAACGAGCCAGGCTATGCCGAGGCTCGCTTGACACGCGGCTATCTGTTCAAGAATGCCCTCGACAACATCAATGCCGCCATCAAGGACTTTGAAGCCGTGGCATCGATGGGCGACGCGCTCTACGACATGCGCGGTTTTGGACTGATGGCTCTGGGACGGGACGCCGAGGCCATGCAGTGGGTGCAGAAAATCACCGCCGGCAGCATGGTTGGTGGCGAGAACTACTACTATGCAGCCTTGTTGATGAGCCTCAAGGGTGACAATGTGCAGGGCATGGGATACCTCAAGAAGGCTCTGGACAATGGTTTTGGCAGCACCTACAAAATCAAGGATGACGCGCTGCCCTACATCAACCTCAACAACCTGCGCACCGCCGAGGACTTCTACAACACCCTGGGCATCTATCAGACTAATTTCCAAGAAAGAGACTAATTCATAGCCAACAACATTGCGCTACTTGAGAGGACTATCGACAGCTGGCATCGCCACAGCACTTGTGCTTGCGGCGATGCTGGTTTCGTGTTCTTCCACCAGGCACGTGCCACAGGGACAACTGCTGCTGGACAAGGTCAACATCAACGTCACCGACCCACACGAGGATGTCCAGTCCACCGAACTGGTCAACTATCTGCGGCAGACCGAGAATCACCGCGTGCTGGGAGGCCTCAAGTTGCAACTGGCATTGTACAACATGTCGGGGCACGATTCCACACGATGGTACAACCGGTGGATACAGCGTGTGGGAGCGCCACCAGTGCTCTATGACAGCACCTTGACACTGGCCAGTGCCGAGCAGTTGCACACGGCACTCATCAACCAGGGTTACATGAACAACGAGGTGAACTATCGCGTGAAAACCGACACGGCACGCCGCAAGGCCGTTGTGGACTATGACATCACCTTGCATGACCCTTACTACATCCGCTCCATCAGCTATGACATCCCCGACGACAGCCTGCGGGAAATCATTATGGCCGACACGGCACGCTTCAACGTCCGTGAGGGCGACTTGCTCAACTTCAACCATCTGGACGAGTGGAGGCAGACCATCACCGAGAACCTGCGCAACCATGGCTACTTTGCCTTCAACAAGGAGTATATCACCTTCACCGCCGACACCGCGGCTGGCTCGCTGGCGGTGGACCTGACGCTCAACAGCCGCGACCCCTATCACAACGACCGGATGCCCTACTACACCCAGCACCGCCCGTTCTATGTGCGCAACGTCACCTATGTCACCCACTATGACCCCGTGGCGATGCAGTATGGCTACAGCGGCAACGACACGGTGCTGGTGGGACAAGTGCGTGTGTTCCAGGGCGAGAATGCCTACCTGCGTGCCGATGTGCTGGACGAGTGCAACTACATCGAGCCTGGGGGACTTTACAATGCCGAGGATGTCAACCGCACCTATCGCGCCCTGGGACGCCTCAATGTGCTCAAGTTGGTCAATATCGACATCAGACCCGTGGGGGAGATGGACGGCAAGGTGTGGGTGGACGCCTATCTGTTGTTGCAGCCCGACAAGGCACAGACGGTGTCGCTGTCGCTTGAGGGTACCAACAGCGAGGGCGACTTGGGCTTTGGCGTCGGGGCTGACTATGAACACCGCAACATCTTCAAGGGGGCCGAGGTGCTGAGTGCCAAGTTCAAGCTGTCCTACGAGAGCTTGTCGGGCAACCTGAGTGGCCTCATCAACGACAACTACAGCGAGTATGCCACCGAGCTGGGCATCACCTTCCCCAAGTTCATGTTCCCGTTCCTGCATCGGTCGTTCAAGCGCAAGATTCAGGCATCCACCGAGTTTGCCATCAACTTTGACTATCAGGCACGACCCGAGTACACACGCATCATCGCTGGCGGGGCGTGGAAATACATCTGGAGCGAGCATTACAACCAGGTGCGCCACACCGTCACGCTGTGTGACATCAGCTTTGTGAACGTGCCCAAGTTCAACGAGGCGTTTTTTGACCAGATCACCAACCCGCTGCTGCGCTACAGCTACCAGGACCACCTCATCATGCGCATGGGCTATAACTTCTACCGCACCAACAAGGTGCAGGGCACGGCATTGATGCACAACCACAACACGTTCCAGAGCAATGTGTACACCTGGCGTGCCAATGGCGAGACCGCCGGCAACTTGCTGTATGCCATGTCACACATCACTGGCCAGAAGGCCGAGGCCGACGATTCCTACAAGTTGTTGGGAATACGCTATGCGCAATATGTCAAGGCCGAGGCCGACTATTCACTCACACACTACTTTGACCGGCGGCAGTCGCTGGCTTTCCATGTGGGAGCCGGCGTGGCAATACCCTATGGCAACGGCAACGTGCTGCCCTTTGAGAAACGTTTCTATTCAGGTGGTGCCAACAGCGTGCGCGGCTGGGGTGTGCGCACCCTGGGACCCGGTTCCTACAACAGCAACAACTCTTTGTCCAACTTCATCTATCAGTGCGGCGACATACGCTTTGACATCAATCTGGAATACAGGGCCAAGCTGTTCTGGGTCGTTGAGCTGGGCTTGTTTGTTGACGCGGGCAACATCTGGACCATCAAGGACTATGAGGACCAGCCTGGCGGTGTGTTCAAGTTCAACAAGTTCTATGAGCAGATTGCCGCGGCCTACGGGTTGGGCATCCGACTGGATTTCACCTACTTCCTCGTGCGTGTCGATATGGGCATGAAAGCCCACAATCCCGCTTCGGGTCAAGAGCACTGGCCTCTCACCAATCCCAAGTTCTCGCGCGATGCCGAGTTCCACTTCTCGGTGGGCTATCCGTTCTGATTACTCATGCCGCGGTTAATGACCCGCATGATGGTCCAATCGGTCTTCCCACAGGTAGTGACGCGTCTCACGGGCAATGACACCGCTCAACAGCAACAATGAAATCAAGTTAGGGATGGCCATCAGGGCATTCATGCAGTCGGCAGCGTTCCACACGATGTCCAGACTGATGATGCTGCCCACAAACACCATGATGATATACAACACTCGATAGGCATACATCCAACGCTCTCCCTTGAGGTACTCCACAGCACGCTCACCATAGTAGCACCACCCCAGGATGGTCGTGAATGCAAATGTCAACAAGCCAAATGACAACAGTGGCTTGCCAACATAGGGTATCTTGCTGAACGCCGCCTTGGTCAGCGCGGCACCATCGGCACTGCTGATGTCGGGATAGGCAATGATGGAGCTCACAATCACCAGCCCCGTGAAGGCGCATATCACCACCGTGTCCCAGAAAGTGCCACTCGACGACACCAATGCCTGACGAACAGGGTTGCGCGTCTGTGCCGCCGCCGCGACAATGGGTGCCGAACCCAGACCCGACTCGTTGCTGAACAGGCCTCGCGCGATGCCCATGCGAGCCGCCATGATAACTGTCGTGCCAGCAAAGCCACCGCCAGCAGCCTGTGGAGTGAACGCCGACTCAACAATCAACTTGATGGCGGGCCACAAGTAGGCACTGTTCACACACAGGATGTAGATGCAACCCAGCACATAAAACAACGCCATGAACGGCACCAGGGCGCTGCACACACGGGCAATGCTCTTGACACCACCCAACAGCACAGCTGCCGACATCGCACATATCACACCACCAGTCAGATAGGGGGAGATGCCATAGCTCTCGTTGGCAATCGTCGAGATGGCGTTGGCCTGCACCGTGTTGCCAATGCCAAACGATGCCAATGCCGTGAGCAGGGCGAACAACACAGCCAGCCATTTCCAGCCCAAACCCCGCTCCAGCGCATACATGGGACCTCCCAACATGCGCCCGTCGGCAGTCTTGACGCGATACTTGATGGCCAGCAGACCCTCGCTATACTTGGTGGCGATGCCAAACACACCCGTGAGCCAGCACCACAACACTGCACCAGGACCTCCCAATGCCACAGCCGTTGCCACTCCCACAATGTTGCCAGTGCCGATGGTGGCAGCCAGTGCAGTCGCCAGTGCGCCAAACTGGGAGACATCGCCAGCCGTCTCCTTGTCGCGTGTTACCGACAACTTGATGGCTGTCCACAACTTGCGTTGCGGCACCCGCAGCCTGATAGTGAGAAAAACGTGTGTGCCCAGCAACAAGATAATCATGGGCCAGCCCCACAAATATCCGCTCATGGTGACAAAAAAGTCATTGATGTTGTTCATTGTCATGAAGTGTCGTGGTTTAAGGTTTTATCATTAGTTCAAGTGTGCTGTTTGGCCTGATGTGCGACATGCACAACTCGCACTCAACCGCAAATTTACAAAAAAATGCCAATCCACACAACTTTTTCTAACAAAAAGCTCACCGATGCCGCCATTTGACGCACCTCATGACCACAACCCATGATGCAAGTTCACAACGTAATGATGCCATGCAGCCATGCAGTGTGTAGCCGCTTCCACAATCCTAAAACGGCAAAAAACAAGCCCGTCTGAGCAAAAATGTGGCCCAGACTGGCCGTTTGTCAATTAATTATCGTAACTTTGCAGTTTTAATGGAGGCTAACAACAGCATTTATCAACGCGCGGCGCGATGGGGAGTCCCCTTCGGGCTGTACATGGCGGTGACAGCTGCCACAGGCATCTGTGGTGACTTGTTGCCGGGTATGGCTCTATTGTCACTGGTGATGCTCGTTGGCACGCCAGTGCTGGTCTATCGATACCAGCGCCGACAGTTCATCGACGAGGACGGCATGAGCGAGTATGCCGCCTTGTGGATGCTGGGCATCCTGCTGTTTGTGCTGGGCGCCATCATTGCGAGCCTCATCGTCTATCTGCTGTTGCAGTATGGCCGCCCTGGCTACCTCACCACCCAGATGCAGGCCATGATTGATACCTACAGCGCCATGCCTCAGTTCAAGGATGACGAGACATTGCGCACACTGCAACGCATGCTGGACAAGGGCATGATGCCCACGCCCATCGAGATGGTGTTCAATGCCTACTGGTTCATCACCTTCACGGGCTCGATGACCAGTGCCGTCACCGCATTGCTGGCACAGCGACCATTAAAAAAGAAATAACAACAACCAACAACAAGATAACCCGTACATATGGACATTTCAGTAGTAGTTCCACTATACAACGAGGCCGAATCCCTGCCCGAGCTGGCAGCGTGGATTCAGCGTGTGATGGAGCAGAACGGCTTCACCTATGAGGTGCTGTTCATCGATGATGGCAGCACCGATGGCTCGTGGGATGTCATCCAGCGCCTTCACGCTGGCAACCCACACATGCAGGGGGTGCGCTTCAGACGCAACTATGGCAAGTCGCCTGGCTTGAACACGGGGTTTGAACGCGCTCAGGGCGATGTGGTCATCACCATGGATGCCGACTTGCAGGACAGTCCCGACGAGATACCCGAGCTCTATCGCATGATTACTCAGGACGGGTATGACCTGGTGAGCGGATGGAAAAAGAAACGCTATGACCCCCTGAGCAAGACCATCCCCACCAAGCTGTTCAATGCCACCGCACGGCGAGTGAGCGGCATACACAACCTGCACGACTTCAACTGCGGCCTCAAGGCCTATCGCCGCGAGGTGGTCAAGCACATCGAGGTCTATGGCGACATGCACCGCTATGTGCCATATCTGGCCAAGATTGCCGGCTTCACCCGCATTGGTGAGAAAGTGGTTCACCATCAGGCTCGCAAGTATGGCACCTCCAAGTTTGGGCTAGATCGTTTTGTCAACGGTTATCTGGACCTGATGACCTTGTGGTTCCAAGCCCGCTTTGGGGTCAAGCCCATGCACTTCTTTGGCTTGCTGGGCAGCCTGATGTTCCTGTTGGGCTTTATCGCTGTCTTTCTGGTGGGGGCGCTCAAGCTCTATCACATGTGGTGTGGTCATTCCTACACGCTGGTCACCAACTCACCCTACTTCTATCTGGCAATGACGATGATGATATTGGGCACACAACTGTTCTTGACTGGTTTTCTGGGCGAGCTCATCATTCGTCATAGCGTTGACCGCAACCACTATGAGATTGCCGACGAAATCACCGCCAACACGCCCCAGCAACAGACCGACGACAAGGCATCATCATCAACGGTGATGCGCGATGCGGTTCAACCTGACCAACAATCATGAAGTGCCTACCCATCATCGTGTTAGCCTTGTCGTTGCTCACGGCTGTCACCGCCTGCAACGACGCCAGTTGCTATGACAACGGCAGCAGCCTGCCACTGGCGACATTTTATATGTCCGACACTGCCCTTGACACAGCTTTCACCGCTAGCATTCCCAGCCTCTCCATCAAGGGCATCGGTGTGCCAGGCGACAGCCTGCTAGCAAGCAGTTCCACCTTGAGTCAGAGCTACTTGCCCTTGCGTGCCAATGCCCACTCGACCTCCTTTGCATTGTGGCGTGTGGTGACTATCGATAGTGTTAATGTGACGGTGACCGACACCATCACCTTGCAATATGAACCCATACCCTATTTTGCCTCTGAGGAATGTGGTGCCATGTACAATTTTGATGTTCAAAATGTGAGCCACACCCGTCACGGGCTGCTTGACTCGGTGAAAATGCTATCTTCGCTGGTCACCAACAGCCGCACACCCGTCATGAACATCTATTTCACTCCCTATTGATATTGATGCCATGCCACACCCATTGCTACGCGCCACATTGACCCTGCTTGCCGCCTGCACATTGCTGACAGCGATGGCCTTGTCGCCCGACACCACTGCCACCAAGCGGCACATCACACCTGTTGTGGCTGTTGACACAACCAGCCACACGCCCACACCGCAACATACTGGCAATCAACGGCACATCACACCCGTACAACCCGAGACCAACACTGTGCTCACTCCCCCCAAGGGCACTAGTGAGGAAGTCATCCAACGTTACATCAGTGGCGACAGCACCAAGGCCATTCAACAGGCTCGCAAGGACTCGCTGCGACGTGTCTATAAACGCTATCCACGCCTTACCGACCTGACCGTGGGCATCAACTTCATCGAACCGTTGCTCATGGCGTTTGGACAATCCTACGCCAGCACTGGTGTCCATGCCACACTCAACATGTGGAACCGTTTCCAGCCTGTCGTCGAGCTGGGTGTGGGGTTTGCCAAATCCACTCCCGATGACATGAATTTCACCTACAAGGGCAAGTTCTCGCCTTACTTCAAGGTGGGTGCCAACTACAATTTCATGTTCAAGAACACGCCCGACTATCAGGTGGGATTAGGCATCAGGCTGGGTTACAGTACATTTGGGTATGATGTAACCGATGTTCATTACACCAACAGTTATTGGCAAGAAGACCTCACCTACAACCTCACTGGTGAACGGTCTCACGCACTGTGGGGCGAGCTCGTGGCAGGTCTCCGAGTCAAGTTATGGAATCATGTGTCCATGGGCTGGGCCATCTGCTATCACACCATCTTCAACTACGGCAAGAATGACACATCACGACCTTGGTTCATACCTGGGTACGGCCCACGCAGCAACCCGTTAGGTCTTTCGGTAAGCGTTTGCTACACCCTGCCCCTCTATCACGAGGAAACCCCACCTGCAACCGATAACACAATCACTAGCACATCCAGCAACTCAACACCATGATAAAAAAAATCCTGTCACAACGCACTATGCGTCGTTCATTGGCTCCCGTGCCCCGCTTCACGCGAAACACCTGGTACAAGCATTTGCGCCAACTGGCGTCTCGCGCCGAACAGAACATTAACAATTCCCGACGGTCATGAGATGGTTGCGACACTTGCCCCTGTTCATCATCATCATGATGATGCTCACCATCGCCGCCTGTGGCAGCGATGAGCCCCGACACCGTGCGGGTGAGGGTGGCACCAGTTCACGCACCGACACGACAAACACTTCCACCGACACAACTGCGGCAGGTGACACCACCAGTGGACAAGGCGGCAGTGACAGTGATACCACTGGCACTCACAGCGGTGACACCACCTCAACATTCGCCATCACCATCACGGCACCACGCAATGATGCCTACATGGGTCAAACCTTGCAACTCACAGCTTCCACTAGCACCGCCGCCGAGGTCAAATGGCGCAGCGCCAACACACGTGTCGCCAACGTGGATGCCAATGGACTGGTAACCATGCACAACGTGGTGGAAGATTCCACCGCCCCCATCATTGCCACAGCAAACGGGGTGAGTGACACTATCGTGCTCACCAACCGATGCTGGCTGGTGGCTGCAAATCAAAACAATAGCTGGACAGTACCCACAGGATATCACAAGGTGCACGCTGGTGACACGTTAGTCCTGACCATTGTCAACAGTGCCACGCAACAGATTGATGATAACGGATTTAATGCGGGCGCGTGCCAGTGGAGCTTGAGCAGCCCCGCACTTGATGTGAATGTGCTACTCGCTGACAGCATTGCGCCCAACCAAGCCAACGGCTGGAGGGCAACCTACATCATCAGCAACAATGTGGCAGCAGGAACCGCATTCAGTGTCATGGCTCGTCTGGGCAAAGCCGCCTCGTCACTCTCTTGCTCGGTTGCGCCATGATACCCACATCAACTCAGTCAACGCCAATGTCTCGCACTTAACTGAATGTTTTGCGACCAGATTGTTGCAAGCATCCCAAATTTATCTTAAATTTGCACATTCAAACAGAAATTAAACGACCGTGATGATGGATGAGAACCAGGTGAAACAGCTGCCATATGGCGTCTCAGACTTCCGCCAGACCATGGCGGAGAACCTCTACTATGTGGACAAAACGATGTATCTGCCCAAGCTTGAGCGGGCGGCTCATTTCCTGCTGTTCACCAGGCCGCGGCGTTTTGGCAAGAGCCTGTTCCTGTCGATGATGCGGGACTACTATGACATGAACAAC
>Ga0065708_1006585_pt1 | contig 22706 bp, 39 predicted proteins | sample Hoacrofraction12_2_FD_59095 | JGI IMG/M metagenome (GOLD analysis project Ga0065708, IMG submission 59095) | Hoatzin crop microbial communities from Cojedes, Venezuela, sample from fiber fraction 12 v1 | ecosystem: Host-associated > Birds > Digestive system > Esophagus > Crop | place: Venezuela... | reverse complement strand
CATCGGAATCACTCACATCCACCGCATCGTTACCTGTCTCGTCATAGTTACGTTGCAAATAAGCTAAGAACATTCCGCATATTTCTCTGTCAGTAATCTTACGCCTATGTTTACTCATACGGTGTGTCTTAGTCGGATATGTAAGATACACATTGTTAAATGGCGTAACTACAATAATTGTTTCTTTTAACTTTGTCATAGCTCTATCGTGGTTGAATTGATATGTGCACAGATGCCTCTTGCAATAAGCTCATCTTCTATTGCTTCCATGAGATTTGACATATTTGCGAGAATCTGTTCTCTTGACATTTTCTCTTTCAAGATTGCCTCCATTATGTTTATGGCCATGATACGGTCATAGAGGCCCTTTATCTTCGGACCTTTCCTTTCCTTGAAACCGATACAGAAACCGTATCGCCTTTTGAAGGTCTTAATTGTCTTTCGTTTACTCATCAGTGTCAGAATCGTCAGTTAAGTTTCTTACTCTGTGGTTGTCTAACAGATAGTCCCGCATCCTTTGGTTACTGTCAGCAGTAAGCAGATATTTTTTTCCACCTGCTACTAACATATCACCTGTTTTAGGATGATAACTGATAATACTTTCAGTATTAATCCACACTTCATAGACGATTTCTTCTTCTTTGTCTGTAAATTTTATACAATATAATTCTAAGTATTCCATAGTTACTCTGTCTTATAATCAAAAGGAGTTACTTCATCGGCACAGTTAGTAGTGTGAATACCGTAGGATATGATGTCCTTGGTATAACCACACTTTCTACAGTGCCATCTCTTATCCCATAAGTCCATGTACATACCGCAAACGGGGCATTTAGTTTGTACTTCCATCTTTCATTAATTCTGGGGTGTCATAAACATTACCTATAATTTCCGAGCAGTCAGAAAATGCTGCAAGGTCGCACTCGCTAAATTGATTAACTAACAGAAATGCACCAAAGCGAAATACAACACTCAGAGGAGTATTGTAGCCATTCACTTTAAGTGTGTCGCCTTCATAGATTTCATTGCCATTCTTGTCTTTTAGGCCTGTATATTGGCCTATTGATTCTGAGATAACTTGCTCATACCTTCCGTTTCTGGAAATGTAGTAAAGACCTAAAGAATCTTTGGTAAGAAGTCCCTGAAACCAGGAATTACCATAGACGGTCTTGCCTCTAAACTTTATCTCTCTCATCGGGTATGACTTCATAATCTTCTAATAACTGTACGAGATAATCTTTCAGACTATCCAGGAATACATATTGCTCTTTGGCACTTAAAAGTTCTTCTGTAAACTCAAAATACGCTTTGCTTGGCTTTGATGCCAGTCTGTTTGCAGAAGCTACAATGCAGCACCTGTCGAAAAGTGCGTGGTAGCACATGGTCAGCCTTTTGGATAATCTTTTCATCTCAGTGTTATTTAAACTTAACCTTTAAAGCCTTGATAGCAGCAATGACCTCATCAAGACTTTTAAGTGCCTTGTCCTTTTCTGCTGCTTCTATGAAATCTTTAACAAATTGTACCTTCTGAAGCAGGATATCAAGGTCTTTGCCTGCTATAGGGTTACTTACAGTATGAATTCCTGGAATAAAATGCATATCAGCCCTCCAATTCTATTTTAATTAACTTTACCTTTCTTGGGCTGTTATCCCAGGTTACGTCAGGATGCATTTTCTTTGACAGCCGCATATAATCTTCTATGCCATTGTTAGGCTCTGACTCAAACATTTCAAGGATCTTGTTTCTTTCAGACTTCCTTGTGTATAAGAAAAGGTCGCCATTTCTATCTCTTGCTACCCACATAGTCTTTCCCTCTCAATTTTGAAATACTCAATCTGAGTAGGAGTGAGGTTTTTAATCCACTCCATACAATACTTATGGTACTTATTGATGTTGTTCTTCAAGAACCTTTGTATGAGATACTCTTGCATTTGTCTATTGATTTAATGTGATTAATGTCCTTCTTCACGTTTCTATCCACATAATCATTGTTTTTTTGTAAGGTTAAGTTCTACTTCTACTGGAGAGTTCTCCCATGTTACTTCAGGATACAGGTCGCAAGAAATCTCTATACAACCCGCATCATCCCAGTCAGTATCAACAGGTTCAAAGTGCCAATCACAACATATTGGGCACTCTCTATAGAGTTTTAATGTGGTGTCTTTATCTCTTGCTAGCCACATAATCTTTCAATTTAATCGTTATACTTTCTACTTTGATAGGACTGTTTTCCCACGTTACTTCGGGAAACATCTTCTTTGATAATTTCACTGCACCATCATCGTAATGAGTGGTAAATATCGGGAGGTCATTATAATTGAAGGCTCGAAAGGGTTTTCTGCCGTGAAGATATAAAGCCCCGTCTTTATCTCTTGCCAACCACATCATAATTCCTTCAATTTAATTGTTATACTTTCTATTTCCTTAGGACTATCTTCCCATGTTAGAGTAGGGCAGAACTCTAGAGGTATGTACAATGATTCATCATCTGGGCCTGCTATGAACATGTATTGAAGTCTCATTGGCTTTTTGCTAAAGAGCTTCAAGTATGGTTCTGGTGTGTTATCTCTTGCTACCCACATAATCACTCCTCCTTTAGAACTTCATTCCACCAACTCTTTGCCTTATCAAGCTGCTCTTGGCTATCTTTGTCTAAATCTTCTTCAACAAATGCACCGTTAGAATATAGAGCTGTACTGATATACTCCTCTGCAATTTTGTATTCTGCCATTGTAGCGGCCATTACTTTCAGCAAGTCTATCATAAACCTTATTTGTTGCTGCTGTGTAGATGCCATATTCACCCTTTGTGCAAAAGTCTTAGTCTTGAAAGATGCCTTTTCAACTCTGTCAATGAGTTGGAACATCCTATCAATTTTCTCTTGATTCATAATTATAATTCGCTTTTAATTTTGTTGAAATACTCCATAAACGTCTGCATGTCTGTTATGTCTGACAAGACCAACTCCTTTCCATTGAGGATATTAAAGTCCACCATAGTATCAGGAGTGATGGATATATTTACAGAGCATACTATTCCATTATCTCCTCTTATGGCGATGTTCAATATCCCATTATCCTTGTCATAGTCAAGAGTAACTTTCATAATGTTCCATCAAGGCTATCCACATAATCACTCCTCCGATTTATTGTCTGCGTTCTTCTCCTGCAAGGCTTTCTCGACGCGTTGGATGCGCAACAGAAGCACCGTGCTGTAGGAAATCATTATTGATTGTTGCACGTTCATTAACGCGATGTATTCGGGGTCATACTCCTCCGTCTTTTCATCGTCCGTTAGGAACTTCGCCAGTCGGTCTATCTTGCCTATGAGGTCGTCTCTTTCGGCTTTCAGTCTGTCAAGCAGCGGCGACTTGTGTTCCTTGACGTACAGAACGAGGTCGCTGGAGTATTCCTTGTTTTTGTGATACCTGCCACTAATTCCGTAAGTATTAAGGCATTCCTTGTCATTATATTTAACAAGGGCAATAATAGGGTCATCCTCGTCTTTCCTGTCCCAACATAACACGCGCACTGAGTGTCCGTCTCTTGTCTCAATCCTGCCCTCAATCTCGCCGTTCTGTATCTTCTTGGCGGTCTCGATGTCAAAGTCAATTCTTTTCATAGTCGATATTTTGTGGTTTTCTACAATCAATAAAATGTCTTTCACATACAGGAGCCTGTGTCTTTATGTATTTTATAAGAGATGTGATATTCTTATGCAGTGCTTCTCCTCTGAACTCATCAGTTTCTCTATGATAGTTGTCATCAAAGAAAAGCACGGTGTAGTACTCTATTATTTCGGCTCTGTTTTTTATCAAATTCACTTTTAACGAGAGTTTCGTTACCATGCCCTTTTTGAGGTAGCCACCAAAGAAGAACCAGACACATTCTCCGATGTTGAATTTAGTCTCCATTTGCATATCAACAGTCTTTAAGAGTTATTATTGCTCCCCATACGGAATCAGCTGCCACTTGTTCAGGAATAGCAAGCAGACGCTTCTTTCCTTTGGGAATCGCTATCCGAATGTCAGTATTGTCATCCATTTTCGAGATGACTAGTTTCAACTGTCCTATATTCATAATCTTGCTCGATATCTTGGAAGAGGGGAAATATAATTCCCCTCTCCGTGATTGTTTAGGCATTGGCACTGAATCCCAACTCCTTCATGAGAGAGGTCAGGATGTCAAGCCTATCATTTAGTTTGCGCAACCTCCTCGTCTCATTCACAATGTTGTCGAGAGGCAGAGGATAGTTGGTCTTCAAGTCGGCCAACAGTTCTTCCACTTGACGAACATCATCCTTTATGTCGAGAATTTCTGACTGCAGCTCAAGGCTGGCTTTCTTGGTTTCATAAACTGCATCCTCTTGTTGGGATGATACGGTTCTCTTTTCTTTGTAGTTGATTTTCATAATTTCACTTTCTTGTTTGTTGTTATTTTCCTTTGATTCTTTGTTCATTGCTCTCTTGAGTTTTGTCATGACGGGCTTTAAGTCCCCGTTGTCAAAGGCACTTAGCCACGCCTCCTCGCCCTCGGCAGTGTCGAAGAATATAAATTGGTTGTCAAGTCTGTAAGGAGGATAGTCATAGAAAAGAGCTGCTTCCACCATGGAATCTCCACGTAGATGCATTATGTTGCGAAGAATGGCTTTGTACACTATCCTTGGCAGCAATACCGGCGTACCATTGTGACACTCCATAAACTCATACGTAGCACCTCCTGGGAGCAAATCTTCATCTATATTGCAATCATAGAAATCCACGAATGGTTTGAAGTTGCCAATATTGGCCTCGTGCCAGATATACTCGCCCTCTATGGTATTCGAGAAGTCAAATAGGGTGCGCAATATTGTGGATTTATTCACAAGAAGCTCTTTAGCCTCGCTAAAGCTCTTACACAGACACTGCCTTACAAGAATGTCGAGCACTCTCCAAAGAACAATGTCTGGCCAAGGAACCATTTTGTTAGGAAGAGTCTCCAATTCAAGTCGTGTGTTAACTCGTTCCTCATCGGTAAGTAAGTCTTTTAAATCCAATGTCATGATTATTGACTTTTATGTTGATTGAAGTAATTATCGCGTAGTCGGTTCCGCCACAGCATCATCGTAGGTACCGTGGCCATACCCTCATTAGTGTTGTCAGCATCGTTGAATCGTAGAATCTCAAGACCGTATGCACATAGTGCCGGCCCTTCTGTGGTATCAACGATTCTGATAAGTTCCTGAGCTTCTCTGATAGCTCGACGGTTATCAGATGCTTTTTGATAGTTTCTGAATCTCTGAAATAATTGTAGGACGTAATTCATCATAATTATGTGAAGTTAAAAATTTAAAAGCCATGCCGCACATTCCGTAAAGAAGTTTCTTCTGTTTCAACACATCATTGTATGTTTCACCAGGATTTCCTTCAATTTTAATGTGTGGTTCAGAAAGTATTTCTATAGCATCCACCAAATGTTTAAGCACATCTTCTCTTGTTGTCAGATACATCTTAGCTAAGTCCTTGGTAAAGTAATCTACTCCATAAGGAAATGTACTAATAGATGCTTTATTATAACCATCGAAATCCAAATCTCCAGTGGCAACATCGCCAATGAAAAAAGGATTGTGGAGGGCATCGCAAGAGTGTCCATTAGACCATTGCAGTTTTCCCGTAAAAACAAGATGTATTCCCCATTTATCTTTTGATACATAAATTCTATTACTAAAATCATCTATATAAGGTGATGCTTTTTCATAGACTGTTTGATGATATTGCTTTGCTATCGGAACATATAAAAAGGGTTCTTTTTTCTTACGTCTTTCTTTTATGGTGGCTTTATCAAACTCTTCTTTTGCCTGCACTATTTCTTGACAAGCCTTTAGAAATTTCTCATCATTGCTCATTGCTGTTTGCTTTTAAGATTTCCAATGCTTTCTTACATAAGGCCAAAGACTTCTCTTTTTCGTAAGGAAAGTTTTTCAAGTCATTCATCTCTATGTTGGGTATCTGTTCCACTGCTTCCTGTAACCATTCTATGGCCTGCCAATCAGGAGTCATGGCGATTGAAGCTAAGTCAGTGGCATCAATGTCAGTATAATTTAAAAGATACACCGACTCAGGAGCACCACCTTTGTCATAGAAGATTAAGACACGTGTGTTCAGTCCCCAAATCGCCTCCCCACTGAGTTTTCTGCTCTTGAGGGTCTCTGTGACAATGAGCTTGAGGCAACGGTCATTCTTGGTTACGAAGGCCATATTGCTCAAGTCGTCCAGATAAGGATAGAGATATCCCTTGATGGTCTTTTCATAGTCGCGATACGCCTTACGCATTTCACGTCCCAGTTCCAGTTGCCTTTGATGGAGTTTCTCTTGCCTCATATACATTCTCTTATAGTATTTTAGCTGAGTCTCCTTTTTATTCAGGACCTTGCGACATATTTTAGTGATTTTCTTATTCATAGACTTTGATTTTAAATAAAACCTCGCGGCCTTCACAGGAGGCGAGGAATGGATTTTTCTATTCACAAAAACTAAAAACTAAAACAATAAAAGAAAAATGTTAATGAAAAGTTATTATAGTGTTTAATTACATTTAATGTTGGTCAAGCCAATCAGTAATCGAGTTCTTTTTCTTTACATTTATATCGAGAGGCACAGAGTGCTTGGTATCAAGATATTGCTTCAGTTCGTGTGCTATGACTTCCGGGTCACGTAGATGCCACTGTTCGTGCTTGCCAAAGATGAGTGTGTGAGTGTCGTTTGAGTTCTCAAACTCCCATAGAAGCGGCTCCTTGGCATCCTGCGACACAATCACGAAGAGATAGTTGAGTAGCTCGAAATCCTTGAAGTAAGGGTCATTGTCGAGATTCTCGCGTATTATCCTCCAGTAAAGACGAGCCTGTATCTGGTAGTTCCACTCGATGAAGCTCTTTGGAAACTCCCACTCAGGCTTGCTTGATGTCTTCAGGTCAACGGGCAGAATCTTCTTGTTGGCATAGTCAACCAAAAGAAGGTCAGCCATGCATCTGTAGTCGATTTTACCGAGAGTGGCCTTGAACTTGAGCTGATAGTATCTTTTGATTTTGTCGAATGGGTTGTCTTCCTGGAACAACTTTGCGGTCTGTGGGCTGTCCTTCAGAGCCCTCACCGCAGCATATACCTTATTATATACGTTCTGTGGCAGTATTGTCTTATCGTTGGCAAGAAACAAGCTGCGATAATAGTCGGCACCGTCGGTCTTGATTTTGTTCACCCTTGTCTCGGCCTTCCATCGTGGCTGATAGTTGAATACCGCAGCCACTTCTGCCACAGTCTCGGTGGGGATGCTCCACAAATCAGTGTAGGATGTGGAATATGTTTTGTAAAGGTCTTTGACTATCGGCACTATGCTCGGTTCCGGAGCCTTGCAGTCAGCTACTGCAAACTTAGAGTTGAACTCCTCCTCGCCACCTGTAATGTAAGCATCCACCGCCGAGCCAAAGGTCAGCGACGGAGAATCCACGTGGTCAAAGAGATGTTCGAGACCATTGAAGCCCTCTCGCTCATATTTGGCCAAGATTGAGTAGCTTAGCGCAGGGTCCTTGCGATATTCTTCCTCGGATACCTGCCAGCTTATGTCTTTAAGTTCTTTCATTTTCCTTGATTTTCTTTATTGTCTCCACCAATGCGGGTATGTTCTTGCGAGAGCTTATCTCGAAGAATGCGTATCGCATAGACGGATTGACTTCTTGAAATTTGTTGAGTAGGTTGACAAACAGCTTCTTCCTGAGAGGATAGTCCCTGCTGGGGAATCCCTTTGCCTCTATGATGATTGTGGTATGCTCCAACGGTACCACGAAATCAGGCGTGTAGATGATGGGTTTGAACTTGCCTGATGCCCTTTTTGTATTCTTCTTCTTGTTGCAATCGGAGAAGATGGGAACGTAGGAGGAGAAGCCCTCCATCACGTCGTATGAGTGCTGCTCATACTCTGTATGAATCTTCTCCCCCTCAAGGGCTTGAAATATGGCAAGCTCCAAGCCACTTTTGAAGGTAATGCCATTATAATCATGCGCGGAGGCATTCCTTACTTTCTTGTTCCCTGTCATCGTTATCCTAAAATACTTTGCAAAGTTAGAAAAATATTCTGTAAAGCCAAAGTATTGAAGAATAATTTTCTGTTAAATTTTCCAAAACACATCAACTGTTCTTGATTAGGGGTATGAAAATCTCACGAAATTTCTTTTTGTCATTGATTATCTTGAACATATCCGACACATCTTTGCCGTCATTCAAGAAAGGTAGTATGATATAAGGGAGACCTGTCTCCTTCGAGAGGCGGATGCTGTTGTCTATGCCTGGCTTGTCGTTGTCGAGAAGTATCCTGATGTTCTCGAACCTACTTTTGAGCACGTCGAGTGCAGTCTTGCTTATCGAGAACCCCTCTCCTTGAATATAGACGGCTGGTATCCCAGTATTCTGCCATAGACACAGCGCATCCTTCAACGAGGAACAGATGCACAGCCACTTTCCCTTTTGGGGAACCTTGGTCCACAGACCCAGCACGCTCTTGTCATTTGACGTTGACCATTTGTAGCCCTTCTTGTTGAATGGCTGATAAATCTTCATCGTGATGTTCCCTTCCTTTCTCTCTATGAAGGCGTATGCGTATCTATCGAGAGTATAGGTGCAGGTGGTGTCTCCGTAGGTCACGAACTTATGACTAACTGGATAGACCTCCGCATACTTGAGTGCTGCGACGGGTATTCCATAGGATTGCCAGTATTCAATGTCCCACTTTCTCCACTTTCTGACTTTGCACTGCAATGTTAGATGGCCATCGGTGCGGGAGCATGACCTATATCTCGAACTTGGACAAGACAGCGATGATGATGATGTTGAGGAAGTGTTGTTTTTTAATGCATTGTCATAATATAGCCTTTCCATTACTCCGCTGAAGTCGGTGTTCCACTTACGCTCAAGCATATCAAATACGCTGCCTGCCTCGTTGGTGGCAAAGTCCTTGAATCTTATGTCACCGCTTGCGGAATAATAGAGGCTGAATGATGGTTTGTTGTCTCCTCTAAACGGAGAGTTGATTAGTCGTGGTACTGAGGAAATGCCAAAGTAGCGGGAAAGTATGTCCTCTTGGGACACACTCTCCTTGCTGATACTTGGCATAAGTTCCTTTACCTTACCCCACATCTGCCCAATCCGGTGCCGAGTCTGCTACAGGTGAATCGGTAGGAGTGTCGAAGGGATTCTCGTCGGTCTGGCTGAAGTCAGTAGGCTGCGGAGCGGAACCCTTGAACTCGTGAACATCCTTTGCCTCGAAGAAGCTGTTGGCGTATGCCCCTGCCTCCATAGCGGCATCGAGCTCCTTCTGGAACTTGTCATACTTGGTGGAGAAGCCACGGAGCACTGCTCTGTTGAACACATCCTGGAAGAAGTCGCCGTTGTACTCTCTCACGCCGAGCATCACCTTCACGCGCTGACCCATTGCACTGGGCACTGCGTCGGTAATTTCGCTGAAGTCGCCCTCAAACATCTCCTTGAGATGGTCTATGCGAGAGAAACAGTTTTTGTAAGCGACAATGTGGGGATAGGCAGAAAGTATTTTGCCCTCCTCCTCAGGGGAGAGACTGTCAAGCGAAAAGTTGCTCCAGCCCTTCTGCTGCATCAGAGCCTTAGCCTCCTTCATGCCTTGCTCAACGTCCTCCTTCATGTACCACGTACCGTTCTTGTACTCTTCGGGAGAGTCGATGTTGAAATAGGCGTTGATGAACTCCTCAAGACGACGCTCTCCAACATACATAACGCGGTAATTGGAGGTAATGCGGGCAGCGCCGTTGGTGTACATAGGCACCTGATGGTTCTTTGCCTGCTCCACGGGAACCCACGCAGTGCGGCCAAACTCATCAATCACCTGCACCTTGGTCTTATCCTTGTTGTAGTCGGTGCGCATATCAATGAAGTACTGAAGCGTCGTAGTGCAGTCAACGTTCTCAAGATACTTCTTGACCTCCTCGCTTGCCTTGTCGTGAGCAGACACCTTTACCACGATGTCGAAGTAGAGACGCTTGAAAGTCTCCCCTGTCTCTGTGGTAACGTCCTCGACGTAGCCATTCTCCCTGCGGAACTTGAGTCCCGTCAATTTCTCATACTCCTCCTTGCTCGGATTGATTGCAAGTACCTGTACCGGCGCAACTCCCACATATCTCTTGAAGCTGCTGCCCTGTTCTTTAATTTGTCCAAATGCCATTTGTCACTATTTGTTTTATGTTAAACAATAAAATTGATTACTCCCAAGGAAGATTGTCGCTCTCAGTCTGCACAGGTTCTGCGGCTGTTGGCTCTGCTACGACCTCTGCCCTATCAGGCCTGTCCTCCATCACCAGATTCTCGCCAGGGCCACTCGACGAGGTGCCGTGGAACTCATCCACGGATTCAAACGGAGCCTCGCTGTTTGCCACCTCCTGTAGGTTGGTGTTCTCCTCGGCAGCCATAGGAGGCAGGATGGTTTCGGGATAACGGAAGACATACTTGGTGGTCTTAATCTCCTTTCCATTGGCATCATACTTGCCGGTGCCAAGTACCTGACGCTCCACGAGGTCCTCGGTGGAGTAACCTCCCGTCATGGTGCGAATAGGCACTTCCCACTGTTCCTGCATCTTGTCGATGCGGTCATACTCCTCCTGCAGGTTGGTGATTTGTTCACGAATCTTCTCCTTCTTCGCTACGAAGGTGTACAGATTTTGCGCAGTTCTCTTGATGTTGCTAAGTTCAAACTTGTTAAACTTTTTCATTTTGTTGTTGTTTTTAAATTGTTAATGAATTAAGTGAATATTTTTAAGCAGCCTTCTGCACAAGGCGCTTGTTTAGTTCTTCCACTACGATGCCGAGGTCATTCGGAAACTCGTTGGGCAGGCCGTCAAGGGCACCAAGCGAGTCCTTTGCGGGAAACTCTCCGTCGTATTCCTTGACAAATACCTTCTTTGGTGTCTTGCTCTCATAGTCAAACGACTGCTTGCCAAACAGGATGATGTCGAACTTGCCCTCCGGAGTGATGTACTCGTCAACCATCTTGCCCGTCGTCTTGAACTTATACGAGATGGAATCACCGTTCTTGTCCTTGTACTCCTCATAGTGAGCAAGGCAGATGAGGTTTTTATCCTCAGGAAAACCCTTGAATGAATCGAAGATGAGACCCATTCCGTAGCCAATTTGCTTAGGTGTCTCCCATCCGCCCTTCATCGCGTTGGACATATAGAAATCCTGGCTAAGATAGTTGAAGTCGTCGATGATGATGTTCTTGTACGGAGACTTCTTCAGACAGTCTATGTACTGCGCAACCCTCTGAAAACGCTCAAGGCCGGTGATGGTGCTCACCTGCACCCTGTTGCCTTTGGCCATGTCAGCTATCTCCGCCGACGGACACAGCTTGTAGCCCAAATTGGGTACATTGCGACTGATGCACTGTATCACATAGGTTTCCTTCGGGTCGAGACCCTTAATACCGTATTTCTCACGGCCACAATACGAAGTGGTCTTTCCGAAACCAGACTTCGCTAATACTAAAATTAAAGCCATTGTTGTTTAATTGTTATTGTTTGAATAATAGATTGAAAACTCTTTCCCTAATAGGCCTTGAATGCTGCACCGCACATATCTGTCCCGGCACATTCTGCTGGGCAACCAGCTTGCGTAGATACTCCGCCCTCTTGTAATATGCCTCCAACTTGGTGGCATCCCTCACGGCGGGAAGCTCCTTAAATTCACATACTGCACCGTCAAACCACAAAGGAAGCATACCGCCCATGGCACCGTCACGGTTGACTATCACCTCAAGAAAGCGTACATTGTCGCATAGGCGCTCAATGTTGTAGCCCTCGTAGTTCTTTATGTCGAACCTAAACGGAGAGAACAGACCCATCACGAGGTTGGCATCGCGAGAGATGTACTTAGAGTCACCCAAGCCTGCCACTGATGGCCTGATATGACCTGTCTTCAAGGCATCGAGACCCTCTGCCTGGAATGCCTGCTGTTGTATCACTATCGCAGTGTAGTGATACTTGTTGCGCAGTTCCTTGGCGATGTACTCGCTCATCTTGTCCATGCTTTGCTTGAGATTCATATTCCGCTCAGTGTCTATTAGGTTGATGGTGTCGATGACTATGATGCGATATTCGTTTGGATTATCCTGCTCATAATTAACGACCACCTCCTTCTCGGTAAATATCTCCTGACCCATTTCAAAGGCATTCTCGTCGATGAACTTGACCTTTTTCTTTGTGGTCTTGCCATGCTTCTCCGCATATTGTATGCAGTAGTTGCGTATTCCAGTCGGATTAGGTTTCTCGTCGGGAAATATGACGTGTTCCTCGAAGTAGTCTATGATGCTCTGAATGTCAGTTTCCTCCAACTTGTCGAGCCACTCTTCCTGACAGGCTACCGTAGTGGAGCGCAAATCTCGCGGAGAGACACGTAGCTGGCCTTTTGACTTTTTATACAGCAACCATGAGAGAAATCGGTCCATTATTCTGTCTTTGTTCTCCTCAAGGGCGAAATATATCACCTTGATGTCCACGTCTTCCTTGGAAAACATACAATATAGCAGAGACTCGTAGAGCATTGCATAGGACACGAATTGCGACTTGCCTCCCTTGGTGAAGGAAGTTACGCAGATGTACTGTTCCTGCTCAAGGCCCGGATAATAATTTGTGAATCTCTTGAAAGGTGAAGGCAAACAGTTAACCTTACCATCTATGATGCGCTGTCTTCGGTTGCGCAATCTTTGCATACTGTCCTCGAATAGTTGTCCCATGATGTATTTTGTTTAATTTAGCACATAAATTCACTTAATGACATAGGCTCCTCTGCCATCTCCGTATTCTCCAGATAGTCAAGTAAGTCCGAAGTCTTTTCAAGCTCTCCGGTGCGAATGTCGTTTTTCCAGATGTAGTAAGGCAATGAACGCATATACCTCCCATTGTCTTGTGCTCTACAAGTGGCCACATATCGTTTGGTTGCGTCTATTATCTCCTCATCGGTCCACTCATCCCCATATTTCACGAAGAATTTGCGGAGTCTGTCGGCGACTACTTTCCTGTTTCCTCGCCACATTACCTTTGTGCCTGGCTTATTGCCTGTAGGGAACAATTCACGCAACTTGTCGGCAAGCAATGTGCATCTATCCTCGGCTATGATACCGAGCCTATTGTCGTTGCCTGCGATGATGCTCATAAGATGTTCGGTGCCATAATCGGTGATTTTGGCATCTTTTGGGTAGTTCTCAAATCTGTCCTTACTCTCCACGAATCCGAGATTCCTTGCCTTGGCACAACAATTAATGTCGATGGGCGCCTCTCCGAGAAGGGAAAGTAGATAATAGCATAAGTTAGCATTTTCATGCTTCTTGATGATGTCGGTGTCAATCTTGATAATCATTTTATTTTCGCTTTTTGGGTTTTGATGTCTTATTCTCTACCATCACTTCCATGGGAACATACTGAATGAACTTCTCGTCGATGTTCTTCAGTGCATTGCCGAGATATCTCTCGTCCTGTGTTCCCTTGAAGTAGAAAATGTATTGTTCAGGGTACTGGGCTCTCATTGCTCGACCATACTTCTGCACAAACAGCCTTTCCTTACCATCCAACTGCACAATCACTCCCGCCTGAATGTCGGTGAGATTGGTGCCCTCGGTGGTCATGCCAACGGCGTAGAGTTGGTCTATCTTCTTAGAGTTGAAATTGTCAATTATATCTTGACACTTTCTTTTCTTTGAATGTATGCTGCATCTATTGTTGCCCAACCTGTCACACTGGGCCACCGACGTGCAGAAGCATATAAACCTCTTCTTGCGCTGCTTTATGCGTTTGAGCACCTTCTTGGCGTATGGGTCCTTCAACTCGCCCATATACCGTTTGCGCTGAATGCCGGCTTGCTTCATGTAGTTGTCCTGCCACACAAAGCCGTTATCGACATATTCCCTGCGCCAGTGCTCATAAACTTCGGTAAGCCAGTCATATTTCTGTTTCTGCGTACACGGAATTTTCACGTATGGATACTTATTGTTTGAATAATAGTTCCATCTCTTTTTGTAGTCGCCTATTATGGGCTGGGCATTGTCGGTGTAAGTCTTGTTTGTGATGACTATCTCCTCGTTCATCTCCTTATTGTCCAACGTAAGCTGCAGAATCCACACCTTGGGGTCGGGAAGGATATTGTCGTCTATGGCATCTCTCAGCCTTACCAAGGAGACTTTGAAGCTGCCGAATACCCTCGAATATTCGGAAAGCACAGCCTGTGGCAATGTGGCCGAGAGGAGAAAGACGTATTTCGTCTTCATGGTCTCAAACACAGGTACACGTGTCTTTGAACCGCCATGATGAGCCTCGTCGCAGATAACGATGTCCCACTCGGTGCTGTAGTACTTGTGGAGCGAGGCATAGCACTCTATCGTGAAGTCATACTCCTCCTTCCATCTGGGCATCCACTTGGCAAGCTCGTCAGCCCAGTTCTTCTTATGGCTGCGCTCCGCCACTACGAGGAACACCTTGGGGCGCTTGTTCAGCACCTTCCTCGCATTCCAGAGTAACAGGCAACACTCCCTAGTCTTGCCGACACCGGTGGCCCACTTGAGAGCCACCTGGTGATAGTTGCGAAGTTCATAGAACTCGCGGTCTTGAATCTCTTTCTTAGTCATGATATTGATGTTTTTTGGATTTTCATTAGACACAACGCAGTTAAGGGAGACACGACCTGAGTCATGCCTCCCTGCCCTCGCATCATGAAACAACAACTTTTCCTCCCCCTACGGTGGGTAGGGAAAGGCTGGATGGTAGCTTATGGCGGCTACCTATGTGAATCCATTAAACACCTGCATATTATGTTATCCTAACAATCTGCCGCAAAGATAGCAAAAGTAGTCAGAATATGCAAGCGTTTAACTTATTTTATATCAAAAACCCCGATATCCTCACGGACTTCGGGGAACAATAATTTATAGGGAATTATCGACTCTGCCCCCTAAAGGCAGAATGATGAGCCTGGCACGTGAAAAGGTAGATAAAAATACCAGACCCTGTTACTGCCGCTGCAGTAGTACCCCAATCGGGAATCGAACCCGAATCAAAGGTTTAGGAAACCTCCGTTCTATCCATTGAACTATCAGGGCGGAAACCTAACTATTCATCACGAACCATCAGGCCTTAAAATAGAAAATAATCAAATAATATTACGATATGAATGAATCAATAAATTCGGCAGCCTATGCCTCACGCACCGACTGCCTGAGTATCGCTAAATAAAAACTATAAACCTAAAAAACTAAAAACTAACAAATATCAAATAACAAAATTACACTTACGGCACATCGCCATGTGCCTCTTTATCGTTGAGTCCTTCGCCATACACCTCGGCGAGGTGGCGAAGTATTATCTCGTCACGTTGCATCCAATGAAGCCTCAACTCTTCGAGCAGGGCATTCTTTCTCTCTTCCAATGTCATATTATCTCGCTATCCTGAATTATCAAAGTAAAGCATGGAGGGCCACATTCGACCACTCTGCCACTAGAGCTCTTAACCCTAGGTGGGATTCGGACCCACGGAGACTCCAAAGAGCCTCACCCTCCATGCTTTTGTGGAAGGAGCAGGAGTCGAACCTGCATCTGAGGGCAACCATTGCTGGATGAAGAACCGTTCCTTCATTACGCCACATCCTTCCTGATAAACAGGCTATCTTCACAGACTGCCTGTCTTAGTCACTTGTTAAAAGATTGTATTCAGGGTGACAAATTCACCAAAATGGGCTTTTGTGGGGAAAGCAGGATTTGAACCTGCAATACTGTCAAGCAGCGAAGATTGTTATCTCCCGTGTGTTCCATTCCACCATTTTCCCTCGAATAGCCTATTCTCGCGAACCGACTATTGCCAAATACGTTATCAACAATTTACTATGCTCGATTATTAGAGTAGAGGAGGGAGGATTTGAACCTCCAATCTGCACTCGGCCTGAGCGCTGTGTTGCCTTACACTACTCCCCCCTGGCTTGTGGGATGGTTAATCTTATCCCTGTTTTACCTGCTCCAAGCCAAAGTCAGAACCTGTATTCACTGTCGGTAGGTAGGGCTGATGCACCAGCCTTTAACACCCAAGCAAGGTTAGCCCCTTGCGAAGCATGGACACTGTAGTAGTCCACCCACTCCCTCGTTATATACCGCAAACTTCGGGATAAACTTCCTGCCTTACGATGCAGCCCATCAGGACTAAGCTGATGGTGTTTACGTTGTGGTCTATAGTACTATTAACCACTTTCTGCTGAGCCTCCAGTAGGACTTGAACCCACAACCTTCTGCTTACAAAGCGGCTGCACTGCCTATTGTGCTATGGAGGCATATACATCTGCCGTAAGAACATTGGTACATTGAACTACTGGCAGGTGTGCTTTGTTTCAATCAAACAAAAGACGCACAGGACAATGGCGTCCTAAATAAGCTAAAGTCGCCATCATACCTATGGAAATTGTAAAGAATAACCACGCAACACTATTTTTTGCAGCCTGTTTATTTCCGTCCATAAGGTTTATTACCGGTTTAAACAGCAGAATAACTACGGCGACATAGAATATAGACATTTGCAGTGATTTTAGCCAAATCATAATATGGCTTTTGACATGAGCTGTGACCGTAATTGGGTCTTTTTGATATACTAACGTCGCTATTACTATATGTAGCAAATCAACAATTAGTATCAAAATGAGCATTGAACGGTCAAAGTATTTTTCATTGTTGTTCATTAGTTTGTTGGTTGTGGTTGTGTACTGTAATACTTGAATACATCGGGATTATCATTGGCAATTTGATGAGTTTCATTGTTCATATAGTCAATCGCATCTCCCACTGCATTAACTGCTGGAGTAATGACCATGTTTCTAACCGTTTTTTCTGGAATGCCAGTATTGCCTCCTGGAATGGGAATTATGTTGCCCCATCCCCAAGAAGATAGTTTCCATGGCTTTTCTGGGAAACCAACATAAGACCATGGAGTCATCCAATCAGCAGCAAAGTCTGCGTCAATACGTCCTCCAGTAGCCTCATCAAGCATTTCTCCCCAAGCACCACTCCAGCCTAATTGTTGCGCAACTAAATCTATTCCTGCGCCATACAGCAAATCTTTTCCTGATTCTTTTGTCGCAAGGTTCTTTCCTAATTGCTTAGTTGCATCGGGAAGGGCTTTTACAAGTTGGCCATTATTATAGGTAGCTGCACCAACTGCTGCGATGTCAACTGCAGTGTTTATCGCATTTGCCACATTCGGATGCTCCTTTGCATAGTTGTCGGTAAACAGACCGCTGTTGGTCTTGGTGAAGTATCTGTCGGCGACATCGTAGGCATCACGGCCTTGTACTACATCCGCCACCATCCCGACATTGTTGGACAGCGAGAGAGTATTCATTGCGGGCTCAATCGTGGAGTCGTAGAATACTTCCTTGTATGGCTCTATGCTCCCGTCGTATGCGGAACTATATTGGTGGGCAGCCTCCTGTCGGGTCATGGCGTTGCCATTGTTGTCAACCACTACCGTTGGATGGGCGTTGGCGGCAGTGCCTATCACCTCGCCGTTCTCATTATAGACAAGGCGACGGCCATCGGGCTGCACTGGACCTGTGCGGACATACTGACCATTATACTCGGAGTTGGGGTCGGTGACTTTCGACATCTGGTAGGGCTGCTCATTCGTGAAAGTGTGTGTCTGTGGCTTCTCATCAGTGTCGTCAACGGTCTGTTTGGGACCGCCTGGGGCAAATCTGTTGCCGAAAGTGTATGGATAGCCGAAGGCGTTTGGAGAGAGAAGCACGAAATCCTTTTTAAATGGAGAATCCTCGTCAACCACTGTCTCACGCCTTCCTCCGTATGGCTCAATCTCAATCGGCTTGAACATTGCCCCTCCAGCGTAGTATTGCTTACGAAGGTAATCCTCGTAGAACTGGTCGTAGATTTCCTCCATCTGCCTTATGTCGCGTATGCCGTACTGCGCAAACACGTCCATGATGCTGTCCCTGTCTCTGTAGTTTAAGTCGCGAAACATAACATTGTAGTTATCCGATTGCAAAGATAGCAAATCTATTCCATATCGCCAAATATTTTGCATATTTTTTCACTTTTTGCACTACAAGAAGAAAGAAAGTAACCAAAGAAAGAAGAATAATATGTTCTATTATATACACTGAGATGTATATACATAGAGTATATATACACATAGTACTCCTCACCTCTCTTCTTTGGTTACTTTCTTCTCTCTGAAAAGTCAGTCCCACCATTGTCGGGTATAATATTCACGAGCCTTGCAATATAGATGCCACGCTTTCTCGAAATACAAATCCTCAAGGAACCAGCTCTTGAATGTCGAGCTGTTGAGGATGTATGGGAAGAATCTCGTCGCATTTCTATTGTTGACGTATTTGTCCTCCGCGGGGTTTACGTCACTTTCACGGCCAATGACTATCTCCAACAGGCGCTTGCACAGCTTCATCTGCCTGATTGCGTCTGGTTTGAGATTGCGCTCCTCAAAGTATTCGAGCATCATACATATCTTCTCGTATTCGAGTCTGATTAGGAACATGAAGTCCCAATCTTCGTTCAGGCATTTTTGTATTACACTTTCATCCATTGTCTTTATCGTTTAATCTTAGTCGTTTGTTTTCAAAGAATACCGGATTGTACTTTGCAGCAAAGACTTCTCCTACCAATCTTCTTAACAGATATAGCATCTTTGCTCTATATACTATTCTCTCATTGTAATACATGCCCTTTGGTATGTATCTTTTGGCATTCCTAAGGTTACAGTAGGATGGTTTATAATTACCATCCTTGAGTATATTTTTCAACCTATTTCTGAGATATATGTACCTTGCGGCATATTCGTATGCCTCAAGTATTCTGTCTTCTGCTTTCATAATTTTGCTATTTAATCAATTAATGATAAGTGCCCTGAGTAGGATTCGGACCTACAGACATGGAATCTCGATGCCAGCCTTCAGATAATCAAGTGAAACTTGATAGAAAAACAACTTTTAAAAAACAGCCGGACCTCGGTATGGGCTCTTATCATACTTGTTTTTTTGAGTGAGATTTTCTCCAGTCAGCCATGTTTCAGGGCTATGGCACTGTGGCCTATATGAGACCCTCCTTTCGGATGGTCTCAATAGGGTCATAGTTGTACTTGTCTCGGCAAAGGTCGCCTATGTGGTGTCCTTTTACAATGCTCCACGCGTTGATGTAGTTCTTTTGGAAAATCATCATATCTTTCTTAAATTCTTCATCGTAGGTGCCATCGAGTATATCTGGATCACCCAAATAGGCTTCGTACAGGTTTTCATCGCACTTCTCCTCCTGCTCCTCGCACCAGTGCTGGAACATTGTTGCGGAGTCGTACATTGTAGCGTCTTGCATATAATTCACTTCACACCATGTGATGTAAAACGCATAGCTGTAGTCTATCTTTGCTTTTGCTTCCATTTCTATTTAAGTTTTATTGTTATTACTATTTGGCTAATAAAAACATTGCTTTTTATCTAAGCATTGGGAAGCATAACCCAATGTGCCGCTAGTAGCCCTTGACGGAGTAGGCTATCTCCACAGCATCGGTTGAGAGCACAAGCTCCTTTGCCTTGACTGTGTAGTCAGCCACACCGCGCTCAGCATTGTAAGGCTCATTTGCACAAACCTTCTTTGCTGCGGCTATAGCAGCGTCTGCATCCTCTGCGAGGACGGCATACACGTAGATGTCGTCCCACGCAGAGAATGTCACTACATACGCTGTCATTCTATTGTGTTTTGTGTATTGTTAATATATTCTAAATTGCACAAACTCGAAGACCGAAGTTTTAGTAGTCGTGCCATCAGGATTATGTATCTCCTGTGTCTTGCGCTCTGAACAAGCAGCGCACACTACATATCCCGCTATCTTGAATATGCGCACCAATTCGTATGTCAAGGTCATCTCGCCTTGTATCATCACGACGGTATCAGCAGGGCCAAAGTTGTTCATGAGAGGTCCTGCGAAATCCCTTGCCATCTCGTGCACTTGCTCCTTTGTGGCATTTGCTGGCACATTAGGAAAGGCGATGTTGCTTATGGCGCCATATTTGGAGGCAGCTATCATCTGCTTGCTACTCCATTTGTCTGCTGGATGATTGCTTATATTTAAAAACATATCTATTTTATTTAAATGGTTACTATTATTGTGAAGAGGAGCGACATTTAGCCGCTCCTCAAATTGTTGTTATGATTAACTTTGAAATATATATGATAGTAACATCATAATATACATGGTCATCATTCCTATCGTAGCCAGCATAAAGCTGAGCAGATAGCTGTTATTTCTTTTAGCTCTATTCGACTTTTTCATAATTCTATTAGTGTTTTAATTGTTGTTTATTCTATTGATTGTGAGTGAGTTTGTGGTGAGGAGGAGGAGGAGGAGATTTTATTTTTCCTCGCTCCTCCTCACCTTAGATGATGTACCAGCCTGCATTACCGTAGGCTTGTTTAAAGTTCATTGCAGATGCATACGAAAAAAAGACCCTTACGACATTGCCGTAAGAGTCTTTGACCGTGTAGCGTTTCATAATCCTACTACATAGTTTTCACCCTCGTAATATTCATCCACGAGGTCATTCATTACATAGTTCTTCTCTGTGAGAAAGTGCTGAAACTGTTTGTTCTCTTCTTGGCAGTTCTCTCTGATGTCGTGGATAGCGCAGAGATACGCCATCTGTCTTTCTTTTGCTGTTGTCATGATGTTACTGTTCTTTTGTTAGTTTCTTATATAATGAGCGAAGCATTACTTCTGCTCTATTTGCGTTTTCACTTCTACCATAGGTAGTGTATCCTTTCAGCATGTCTATGGCATTGCTGATTTCTACTGCGATTTCTTTGTTGTCCATAATTGTTGTTGTTTAGAGGTTTAACTTCGATTTGAATGGCAATGTTGGTTTCGGCCTAAGCCTACTCGTCTCCCAGACCACGTAGAGGTCATTGCCCTTTGGGAGAACTCCTGCAAGGAGACTTGACGTGGCCACATCAAGCCTCCCTGTCCAAGAAAGTCTGCAGAACTTCCTTGAATGCCCTTATAATACAGCATTGCTGCCATCCCGCAACAGGATGGTAAGGTTCCATAACTTTTAATCAGCAGTCTCATCCATGAACCCATTAACGGGATGAGTGCCTATCCGGTTGGTTACTGCATGGCAACGGATTATTTATTGCATGCAGCCCTCATGCCGTTGAGGAGTATGGCTCTATTAAGGCGTGAAAGTTGTTCCCCATCAGGGCTTCCACGCTTGCGTAGATAATGAGCAGTTTATACTCATGCTCAGGAGTTGTCAGTATATTATGCTACATCCCTCACTGACAGGGAGAGTCTTTTTTCGTAGGTAAAAAGACTAAAATAACCCTTGATCGTGCCCTATGTGAGAATCGAACTCACTTCAAATCACCAGATAGGGCTAATGCAATGGTGCAAGAAAACCGCTATATCTTTTTTAGTCTATCTTGCACCATTACTACGAAAAAAGGCCCGAAGGCCGGCGAAGTGTTTTACCACTCCGCCGAGCCCTTCGCGCCCTGTGCAGCCTTTTGCAAGGCGAAGATCCATCTGCCGTTGCGCTTGAGAACTCCGTTCTCAACGCTGACGTAGCAAAGCTCCCTTATTTGAGCACCTTTGGTGTTCTGGAGCTTTCCTGCCTCCGATGTCCTCATCGAGGCTGGTACATAGCACAACACGGCTCCTGATTTAAGCCAGTGGTTGTCCTTGAAGGTCTCGAAGTTGTTCGAGAGAACTTCACTTGCTGGTTGTCCGACTGTGGAGGCAACGAGCTCTCCGTTGTTGGTCTCCTGGACCGACACGCTGCGACCTTCCAGTTCTGTGAACTGGGCAAGGTCTTTCTCATCATAATTTGCCATTGCTAATTATGTTAGTGTGCTCCCTCGTCAGGGAGCGTTAATACCTGCGCGGGGGGCGTCCCCACCCGCAAGGCCAGCAGGGGGTACCGGCTGCCTATATCCCTCTCACGCCTCCACAACCCAATTTTATTTTCCAAAAAAATTTCAAAAATTTCTCCTCGCCCACAGGCACCATGGCCGATGGTGGGCTTGTGGGGCAGGGATGCTGTGGGCAAGGGAAGAAGGCGATGAAATAATTGTGGAGGCCATTTTCTCATCGACTTTTTGTGGGAGGACAAAGGTGATACTTTAATTATGTGAGGCAATTAAAGTATCATTCCTCATGGGGCTGTGGCACGGTTGTTGTGGAGGGAGGGAGGTAGAGGGGAGGAAGAGAAAGAAAAATGTATTTTATTTGATAAAAAGTTGCGTAAATATTTGGTGGTGTGGAGGATAATGATTATCTTTGCGGAGTGTTTAGGATAACGGATAATCAAGATTATGTTTATTATGATTCATTGTGGTGTGTGGTAGTTGCACATGGGATAATTCTCCTATGGTGTAACGGTGAGCACAGGGGCCTCTAAACCCTCAAGACTGGGTTCGATTCCTAGTGGGAGGACTGCCGTTGGCGAATGTTAAAGTTTTCACCAGATTATCACTCGGCGTAAAAATTCACGAAAAAAGGAGTTGCGATTTCTCGTAACTCCTTGATTTTTAAGGCGCTCCAGGATGGGCTTGAACCAACGACCCCCTGATTAACAGTCAGGTGCTCTAACCAACTGAGCTACTGAAGCAG
>Ga0065708_1000057_pt1 | contig 22766 bp, 22 predicted proteins | sample Hoacrofraction12_2_FD_59095 | JGI IMG/M metagenome (GOLD analysis project Ga0065708, IMG submission 59095) | Hoatzin crop microbial communities from Cojedes, Venezuela, sample from fiber fraction 12 v1 | ecosystem: Host-associated > Birds > Digestive system > Esophagus > Crop | place: Venezuela... | reverse complement strand
GGACTGCGCAAGGCTGCCACCGCGGCCCTCAACGCATTCAGCAGCATCAGCATAATGACGCAGAGAATAACAGACAACGCACTGAGGAGACTATATGGCAAATGAGAAAAAACAGTCTGAAGGAAAGGGCACACAAAATGCTCAATGCCTACCTCGACAGCCACAACAAAAAGGCACACGAGGGAAAGGATTGCCATTCTCGACACACTGTGCGAAAATAAGGGGTGGCTGACAAAAGATGAGATAGCAACGCAACTCACAGACAAACAATTCACAGTGAGCAACGCCACGCTATACAACACCCTCAAACTGCTCACAGAACTGCGGATAGTGAACACACACAGGTTCAACACCACCACCCGCTACGCGGCGGCACTGACCAACACGCCAAAAATAGTGAGGATATGCACCGTGTGCGGGAAAGCAAAAGACATACGCTCAAAACCCGTGGTGAAAGCTGTGGAGGCACTCAACATCACACGTTTCACGCAGGAAGGCTTCTCTCTCTGCATCTATGGGGTTTGCTCCGCATGCAAGGCGAAAATAACGAAGAAAGAACTTCGCGAGCAAGCTCGCAGTTAACAGGTGGCACGGCGAGCCGTGCAGTAAGAGGTGGCATCGCGAGCGATGCAGTAAAAGTAAATATATAATTAAATTAAGAAATATGGAAAAAGGAAAAGTTGACGTCCTGCTGGGTTTGCAGTGGGGCGATGAAGGAAAAGGAAAAGTGGTGGACGTGATGACACCAAAGTATGACGTGATAGCACGCTTCCAAGGAGGTCCCAACGCCGGGCACACCTTGGAGTTCGAAGGACAGAAATACGTGCTTCGCTCAATACCCTCCGGTATTTTCCAAGGAGGGAAGGTAAATATCATCGGCAATGGCGTGGTGCTGGCCCCGGACCTCTTCATGGACGAGGCCAAAGACCTCGAGAAGAGCGGACATGAGCTCAAGCAAAGACTCCATATCTCGAAAAAGGCACACCTCATAATGCCCACACACAGAATTCTCGACCAGGCTTACGAGGCAGCAAAAGGAAAAAGCAAGGTGGGGACGACAGGCAAAGGCATCGGTCCGACCTATACCGACAAGATCTCACGCAATGGCTTGAGAGTGGGAGACATCTTCGACAACTTCCAAGAGAAATATCAGGCACACAAAAACAGACACCTGCAGATACTCAAGGCACTCAACTTCACTGACTTCGACATCACAGAGACAGAGAAGAAATGGATGGAAGGTATCGAATATATGAAGGAGTTTCAAATCGTTGACAGTGAACACGAAATAAACAATTACTTAAAGCAAGGCAAGAGCATACTCTGCGAGGGCGCACAAGGCACGATGCTTGACATCGACTTCGGTTCATACCCCTTCGTGACCTCCTCCAGCACCATCTGCGCCGGAGCTTGCACAGGCCTCGGCATCGGACCAAACAAGATCGGAGACGTGTATGGTATCATGAAAGCATACTGCACCAGGGTGGGAGCAGGACCCTTCCCCACAGAACTCTTCGATGAAACCGGCAAAAAAATTAGAGACCTCGGACATGAGTACGGCGCAGTTACAGGAAGAGAGAGAAGATGCGGATGGATCGACCTCGTGGCCCTCAAATATGCCATCATGGTTGACGGCGTTACCAAACTCATCATGATGAAGAGCGACGTGCTCGACGGCTTCGACACCATCAAGGCATGCGTGGCATACAAACAGCACGGCAAGACCATCGACTACCTGCCTTACGACATCAGCGACGACATAGAGCCGATATACGAGGAACTGCCGGGATGGAAGGCAGACATGACGAAGATGACATCAGAGGAACAGTTCCCCAAAGAGTTTAAAGACTATGTGGCATTCCTCGAGAAACAGCTCGAGACACCTATACAAATAATAAGCATCGGTCCGGACAGGGCACAGACAATAGAAAGGAAATAACAGAAAATGGCAAAACCAAGCATACCCAAGGGCACACGCGACTTCTCACCGGAGGAGATGGCAAAACGCAACTACATCTTCAACACCATAAGGGAAGTGTATGAGCTCTACGGATTCAGACAGATAGAGACACCGGCACTCGAAACACTGCAGACGCTGATGGGCAAATATGGAGAGGAGGGCGACAAACTGCTCTTCAAAGTGCTCAACAGCGGCGACTATATGGCAAAACTCACCGACGAGGAGCTGCTCGGACGCAACTCACTGAGACTGGCGTCGAAACTCTCGGAGAAGGGACTGCGCTACGACCTCACCGTGCCGTTCGCCAGATATGTGGTGATGCACCGCGAGGAACTGCAGATGCCCTTCAAACGTTACCAGATACAGCCCGTGTGGAGAGCCGACAGACCACAGAAAGGCAGATACAGGGAGTTTTATCAGTGCGACGCCGACGTGGTGGGAAGCGACTCGCTGCTCAATGAGGTGGAGCTCGTGCAAATCATCGACACCGTGTTCACAAAACTCGGCGTCAGGGTGCAGGTGAAAATCAACAACCGTAAGATTCTCACTGGAATTGCCGAAACCATCGGGGAGGCCGATAAAATCACGGATATCACCGTGGCCATCGATAAAATCGACAAAATCGGCATCGACAATGTTAACGAGGAGCTAAGAGCTGACGGCATTGCGGAAGAGGCAATACAAAAACTTCAACCAATACTCGCATTGAACGGTTCTAACGATGACAAACTCAATACGATAGCGAAAGTACTTGAAGGTTCGGAAATAGGTCTTAAAGGAGTGGAGGAGACCCGCTTCATCCTCAACACCCTGAAAACGTTGCCAATAAACAATGAGGTGCAGCTCGATCTCACCCTCGCGCGCGGACTTAATTATTATACTGGAGCCATCTTCGAGGTTAAAGCCCTCGATACACCGATGGGAAGTATCACCGGCGGCGGAAGATACGACAACCTCACAGGCATCTTCGGTATGCCCGGACTCTCGGGAGTGGGCATCTCCTTCGGCGCTGACCGCATCTACGACGTGCTTAACGCCCTCGACCTCTATCCGAAAGAGGCCACGACAGGCACCCAACTGCTCTTCATCAACTTCGGAGAGAAGGAGGCCGCGTATTGTATGGAGAAGGCTGCAAAATGCAGACTGGCGGGGATCCGCACCGAACTCTTCCCCGACAGTGCGAAGATGAAAAAACAGATGTCATACGCCAACACAAAACAAATACCTTTCGTGGCCCTCGCTGGAGAAAACGAGATAAACGAAGGGAAGGTAACGCTCAAGGATATGACAACTGGCGAACAACAACTCTTGACAATAGATGAGGTGATAAGTAAAATTACTGCATTGTAATATATTAGAAGATACGCTTAAATAAAAACTTTAACATAGCATATTATGAAGAGACTCGCAATTGCAGCCCTCGCACTGCTCACGCTCACAGCGTTTATGCCAGACAAAAAACCGAAGTTCACCATATTCACCATCGGAGACTCCACAATGGCAAACAAAGACACCACCAACGGAAAGATGGAAAGAGGATGGGGCATGGAACTCCAGAAATACTTCACCGACGACGTGCTGGTTGACAACCACGCCGTGAACGGCCGCTCGTCGAAGAGTTTTATTAATGAGGGCAGGTGGCAGAAAGTGCTCGACAAGATGCAGCCCGGCGACTATGTGTTCATACAGTTCGGACATAATGACGAGAAGCCCAAGGAAGACCGCCATACCGACCCGGGAAGCACCTTCGACGCCAACCTCGAGAAATTCATCAACGAGACAAGGGCTAAGGGAGGGCACCCGGTGCTGTTCAACTGCGTGGTAAGGCGTATCTTCAACGACAGCAAGACGGCTGTTACCGATGACGACCTTCGTGCTAACAGCTCGGCGAACCTCGCCGAAGGCGACACCCTCGTGGACACCCACGGAGCATACGCCACAGCTCCAAAGAACGTGGCTAAGAAACTCAACGTGCCGTTTATCGACGCCCACGCCATCACCCACGAGCTGGAGCAGTCGCTCGGACCGGAGAAGTCGAAGAAGCTCCACATGTGGTACTACCCCGGCGAGACACCGTCGCTGCCGAAAGGAAGACAGGACAACACCCACTACAACATCATCGGCGCGAACGTGGTGGCACTGCTCCTCTCACAGGCAGTTTATGAAGAGGTGCCGGAACTGAGACCATATATAAGGAGGTGAAACCCTCGATTTCATCGGTTTCATCGGATAGAGGCTCCATGCGACGATGTCGCTTTCCATTATCCATTTTCCATTATCCATTAATCACATTCGGGCTCGCCCGCGTAAAATATTACAGTATGGGTAAAAAGATTGTTTTTGCGGCACTATTGTTCGCCGCCTTCACCGCTTGCGACAAGGACGACAGTTTCTCCACGTCGCAAAGCTCACGTCTGACCTTCGAGACCGACACGCTGACTCTCGACACTGTGTTCTCGAAAACCTCATCGTCGGGATACACCTTCTGGTTTTTTAACAACAGCGGCGACGGCATCCGCCTCAGCGAGGTGAAACTCGACAAGGGCAACCAGACCGGTTTCAGGGTAAACGTGGACGGGGCAGACCTCACCAGCAACGGCTATAAACTCACTGACCTGGAGTTGAGGAAAGGCGACTCCATAAGGGTGTTTGTGGAATACACACCTTCGGAGACGGGAATGGAAGACCCTCAACTGATGGAAGACAACCTCACCTTCACCTTGGAGAGTGGGGTGAGGCAGTCTGTCAACCTTCGTGCGTGGGCTTGGGATGCGATAACGCTCAACAATGCTGTGGTGAGCAACGACAGCACTATTAATGCAGGCAGGCCCGTGGTGGTGTATGGAGGCATCACGGTGAAGGAAGGAGCCACGCTGACCCTCGACCCCGGCGTGACGCTCTATTTCCACGATGACGCCGGCATCGACGTCTATGGCACGCTCATCGCCGAAGGCACCGCCGACAGTCTTGTCACTTTGCGCTGCGACAGGATAGACAAGATGTTTAACAACCTTCCTTACGACTTGCTCAGCGGCAGGTGGCAAGGCATAACCTTCCATGACACATCGTTTGACAACTCCCTCGTCTATGCAGACATCCACTCGGCTATCAACGGCATCGTGGCTCAAGACAGTCTTTTGAGCGACAAGGAGAAATTATATATGTACAGCAGCAAGGTTACTAACAACTCCGGTTATGGCGTGGCCTTGGCAAATGTCAGGGCGTCGATCATCAACAGTCTCATCGCCGACGCTGGCACCTATTGCTTGTATGTGGGCGGCGGATACACAGACATCAACGCCTGCACGTTGGCACAGTTCTACTACTACTCGGCAGAAAGAATGGCGGCACTGTATTTCGAGGACACTGACGAGACACCGCTCGGCAATTTCGAGGTGAGCAACTCCATCATCACAGGATACTCCGACGACGAGCTGTTCTTCGGCTCCAGCGAGGGGAGGGAAAACAGCCAGTTCAAGTTCGACCACTGCCTGATCAACACACCGGCTACCGACGACGAGAGGATGACCGACATCATCTACGAGGAAGAGGAGGATACCACAAGCGCACGGGAGAAGAACTTCGTGAAGGTGAACGTGGAATACCGCAGCGACTATCACCTCTCCGAAGTGTCGAAAGCCATCAATGCCGGCAATGCGGCAACAATGCCGATATACGACCTCGAAGGGAAAGAAAGAGAGAATGCAGATATTGGAGCGTACCGCTATAAACAAATTGAGAATTGAGAATTGATAATTATAAGCGCCGTTCGGCGCTAAAACTTCCATAGGACACTGTTTCCGTTGTTTATGATTGTTATGACGAAAAGGATTTGGATACTTCTGGCTGTGACAGCCATTACAACTATAGCTCCGGCGCAACCGCAGCCAGGGAAGGACAATTCCGACCCTAAGGAAATGGCTCAAAAAGTCAAGGCGGCGAAAAAACAGGCGAAGAAAGCCTTGAGCACTGCCGAGGACGACATTAAGAAAAGCAAAAACCTCGACAAACACGAGAAAACGCTTACCGCCCTGCTCAAAGACAGTGTAAATAAGGGTAACACAGCTATCTATACCACCATCAACGAGGCGCAGTTGAAACAATATGCGGCTCTGAACCAGAAGCTGTATCTAAAGCAGAAAGCCGACACTGCCTCGCTCTTCTCGTTGAGCAAAAGGATGTTTGAAAACCTCGGAACCCTCGATTCCATCGAGTCTGTGCCTGATGAAAAGGGGAGGGTGAACCCCAAACACCGTAAACAGAGCATGCATCAGTTGAAAACACACCGTCCCAACCTCTTCACGGCAGGAATATGGTATCTAAGACAGAAGAAGTACAAGGAGGCTGACAGCTTTCTCGGCGAATATATAGAGTCGGCTCAAATGCCTATGATGCAAGAGTTTAACTATAATGAAAGAGACTCGCTGTTGCCCAAGGCCGCCTACTGGACGGCATACTGCGGATACAAGGCGAATGAGCCTGACATAACATTGAGATATGACAGCATCGCCTACCGCGACACTGCCACCAACGACTATCTGCGGCAGTATATCGCACACGCATACCAGCAGAAAAGCGATACCGCGAATGCAGTGAGAGTGCTGAGAGATGGCTTCGACCATAACCCCACATTCCCTTTCTTCTATCCGAGACTGATACAATACTATACCTCGCAAGGCAACCTCGACGAGGCGATGAGAATAACATCGAAGGCGCTTGAAAAAGACTCGCTGAATGAGCAATTCCTTTATACCAAAGGAGCCTTGCTATTAGCCTTGGGCAATAACAAACAGTCGTTGATAGTGAATCAATACCTTATGAATATCAACGACTCCGTGCCGGAGGCATACTACAATGCGGCAACGGCACTGCTGAATATCAACAGCGACCTGCATAAAAGGAAGAAGAGCAACAAAACCCGCCAGTGGTTGAGGTCTAACTACCAAAAGGCGAAGGAATATCTCGAAAGATACCGTAAGCTCGCGCCTGACGAGAAGAAGAAATGGGCACCGGCACTATACAGAGTGTATCTGAACCTGAATATGGGCAAGGAACTTTCAGAGGTAGAGAAATACTTGAAGTGATAAAACGTAATTTGTTATATATAAATTGTTTATATTATGAAGATTAGTCCTTGTGCGAAGATAAATCTCGGTTTGAATATCGTTGCCAAACGTGCTGACGGCTATCATGACTTGCAGACGGTTTTTTACCCAGTGCCTGTGTATGACGATTTGGAAATAGAGCCTGCCGACAAGCTCTCGCTTGAGGTGTCGGGGGCGGAGCTGAACTGCGACATGGAGAAAAACCTCGTGGTGAAAGCCTATAGGCAGTTGGAAAAGGACTATAAGCTGCCGCCAGTGAGCATACGTCTCACCAAACGCATACCCTCGCAGGCGGGAATGGGCGGAGGCAGCAGTGACTGCGCCTATACAATACGGTTGCTCAACAGTCTTTTTGAATTGGGAATGACCACGGAGGAGATGCAGCGGAGGGCAGCCTCGCTCGGTGCTGACTGCGCCTTCTTCATCACCTCCGAGCCGGTTTATGCGGAAGGCATAGGCGATGTCTTCAAACCGGTGAACATAAACCTCGACGCATACCGTATCGAGACGGTGCTGATTCCCGGCACTGCCGTCAGCACGGCGGAGGCATTCAGAGGCATAACGCCAAAGATGCCGGAGATAAATTGCAAGGACGTGGTGGAAAAATATCCGATAGAGGAGTGGCGCAATCTGCTCACCAATGATTTCGAGGAAGGCATCTTCAAGCATTTCCCGCAATTGAGAGAGGCAAAGCAAAAACTCTATGACCAAGGGGCGGTGTTCGCGCTTATGACAGGCAGCGGCAGTGCGATATATGGCATATTTCCGCAAGCGTAACGCAAGCTTCGCTTGCGAGTTAAAAGGTGGTAAAATCGCTTCGCGATTTGACTGTTAAGAGGTGGTAAATCGGCAAGCCGATTGACATTAAAAGGTGGCACGATGAGCCGTGCTATAGGTAAATGGGTGAGGTAAATGGGTGCAAATCAATTTTCTTTCCGGTATTTCACTGTGCGGCAGGAGCGTTGCGCGATGAAGGTAGGCACCGACAGCGTATTGTTGGGCGCCTGGGCGCCTGGCGGCTCCCGCATCTTTGATATCGGTTGCGGCACGGGGATACTCTCGCTGATGATGGCGCAGCGGTTTCCCACCGCCCTCATCACCGCCATCGACATCGACAGAGGCGCGGCGGAACAGACACGTGAGAATGCCGACGGCAGTCCGTGGGGAGAGAGGATAACGGTGATGAACGCCAGTTTGCAAGATTTTGCGGAAAGTTCCTACAGGCAAGTTGAGGATATGCGTAAATCAGATTTAGGCGACGATGTTAAGGAAAATCTTAATAATCCAAGTAATGACAAAGTGGTTGGTTTTAGAATTTTTGATGCGATAATCTGCAATCCCCCTTATTTCGTTGACTCCCTGAAAGCCAAGGGCGCAAGCCGCACGATGGCCCGCCATACCGACACCTTGAGTTTCCGTGACTTGCTGCGGTATAGTGCGCAATTGCTCACCGACGACGGAACAGCAAGTTTTATCATCCCGGCGCAAGCTGAGAGCGACTTCACCCTTGAGGCGATGCTCGCCGGACTGAATATATATAAAAGGTGTGTGGTGCGCAGCAAACCCTCCGCCGCACCAAAAAGAGTAATGCTGTCATTCACGAAACAGCGGCCTGCCGAGGTAGAAGAAAGCGACATCACAATTGGAGATGCCGCCTATATTGCATTAACTCAAGAATTCTATATTAATTGATAAATCGCCGTTAGGCGATAAACGCCGGAACGGCGTATAATTCTCAATTCTCAATTGCGACGCAGTCGCTTTCCATTTTCCATTATCCATTGGACTTTCGTTTTATTTGAAAAAAACCGAGGAAGTGGGTGTTTTTCTTTTTCTTTCCGAGGCTATAGAGCCTGTACATCCCATCCGGCACGTTTCTCACGTCCATATAAGAGGTATATGGTTTTACATACAGCACTTGTCCCATCATCGACTTTATCATCACGAGGTCGGCGTCAATGAGCTTGTCTTTCTGAAGCGACAGGAACCTGCCGTCGCATTGCATCAATGGCGGCGCCACGGTGTTGTGGCTGTAGCCTTTGCCTCCGCCCGGGATGATTTTCACTGGCCGGCTCTCATTGCCGTAGCGGTCCATGGCTGTTATTGCCACACTGCGGTAATGGCCAGGCAAAGAGATGCTTGAGTAGGGCATCCTCGCTGATATAAGATTGCGTGCATCGTTGATGTTAACATCATTATTATTAGAGGCATACACATTGTATGTTAAACCATTACTTTTAGTCCACGACACATATTTTCTTCCCTTTTCATCGGTTATTTTCACGTTTTGCGGACTTTCTGGCGGAGTGGAATGTTGCCATTTCATCGGTGGCACGAGAGCCGGATAATTATCGAATTCATCGCACACGAGGTTATACACGCCTTTGGTGTTGCTGGTTAGGAAACGACTGCGGTAGAGGCAGTGGCCCACGCCGTTGCTGCGGCACACGTTGAGTTCCCGCTCTATGTCGCGCAATGGCCAGTTACCTTCTCTCCTGTCAAGCATATACACGCCGAGTCCGCTCACCACGGTGCGTCCGTATGAATGTTCCTGCCAGTCGAGCAGGAAAGGGTAGAAGTTGTCGGCACGGAAATACATCATCGGGTAGAGCTGGTCCACGATGCCTTCCCGCATCCATTCCTGTGCTGCCTGATGCACACGGGAGTATGCGTTCCATCCATTTGATGAATAGCGGCTCAGGTTCTTGTATTTCCCCACCGGTGCTGCACTCACCTTAATATACGGATGTATGTTTTTCACCTCTCTGTAAATGGTTCTCACGATATCAGTGATGTTTTCCCTTGCCGTCGTGGGGTTCACGTTTCCCCATGTCTCCGGGTATCGTATGTAGTCGAGGTGTATTCCGTCCACGTCGTATTTCGACGCAATCTCCTTGCAGATGCTTGCGAGATAGCGGGCGGTGAGGGGAGAGGCGGGGTTGTGATATCCTTCGCCTTTCTTGTTTACAATCATTGAGGGATACTGCCGGCGCAACCGTTTGCAGGCCGGGCTGTTCCATTTCCCCACGGGTATCGTAACCAACCACGCGTGTAGCTCCATGCCCCTCTTATGACATTCCTGTATGGCGAAGCGGAGCGGGTCGTATCCTGGACTTTGTCCGTCTTTGCCCGACATGCATGGCGCCCAAGGCTCGATGTCGCTGGGGTATATCACCGCGCCACGGGTGCGCACCTGCAGCAGCACGGTGTTGACATTTGCTTTTTGCAGCTGGTCGAGAATCGTGGTGAGCTGTCTTTTTTGCCTCACGATGCTCTGCCTGTTGTTGGCATTGGCGAAGTCGGAAGGCCAGTCGATACCTCCTATGGTGGCGAGCCAGACAGCTCTCACCTCATATTTTGGCGGCCGTGCATTCACCGACACGGCGAAGAGCAGTAAAAAAATAGCGAAAAGAGTCCTTCTCGACGTGAAAAAGTGCATTTTTGTTATATTATTGAACATTTTTTTTAATTTTGGGCGCAAAGTTAGCATTTTTTTTTGATATATGAAAAAAAACACTACTTTTGCAGTCAAATACGGTAAAATCGACGGAAAGTAAAAACAACTTTTAAAAATAAGGTATTATGCTAACATTTATCATCAGTTTGGTGGCCCTCGTCCTCGGATACATGATCTACGGCAAGTTCGTGGAGCGCGTGTTCGGCCCTGATGACCGCAAGACGCCGGCAGTGGCACATCCNGACGGCGTGGACTACATCGTACTTCCTGGTTGGAAGATTTTTATGATTCAGTTTCTCAACATCGCCGGCACCGGCCCTATCTTCGGAGCAATCATGGGTATGTGGTTTGGTCCGTCGGCCTACCTGTGGATTATCCTCGGCTGTATCTTCGCCGGCTCTGTGCACGACTACCTGTCGGGCATGCTGTCCTTACGTCACGACGGCGCCGGCTTGCCGGAGCTCATCGGCATCTACCTCGGCAAAGGTGTCAAGGCGGTAATGCTGGTGTTCACCATCCTGCTGATGCTTATGGTGGGTGTGATGTTCGTACTAACGCCAGCCGAAATTCTCGACGGTATCTGGGGTAATAAATTGTTGTGGATTATTCTTATCTTCGTTTATTATATTATCGCCACAATGTTGCCGATAGACAAGATTATCGGTAAGATATATCCTCTGTTCGCCTTCTCCCTGCTCTTCATGGCTGCTGCCTTGATGATTGGCCTGTTTGTGAAATGGCCGTCCCTGCCGGAGGTTTGGGACGGTCTTGGCAACATGGGCAAGGAGAAGTGGAACATGAGCGATGACATCTTCCCGGCTCTGTTTATCACCATCGCCTGTGGAGCCATCAGCGGTTTCCACGCCACCCAGAGCCCGCTTATGGCACGCTGTCTGAAGAGCGAGCACCAGGGTCGTCCGGTGTTCTACGGCGCAATGATCACCGAGGGACTCGTGGCACTGATTTGGGCCACGGTTTCGAGTTATTTCTTCTTTGCCGATGGCTGGAAAGAGGTGGTATCCCCCGAGACGGTACAGAAATACGAAGCGAGTGGTATGACTTTGATACAGTTCTTCAAGGCTCCACTCGTGGTGAATGAAGTTTGCAACGGCTGGCTTGGCATCTTCGGAGGCATCCTCGCCATGCTCGGCGTGGTGGCAGCCCCGATAACGAGTGGTGATACCGCCCTGCGCAGCAGCCGCCTTATCATCGCCGACTTCCTGAAACTGGAGCAGCACAGCATCATCAAAAGACTTTACATCAGCATTCCGCTGTTTGTGGCCTGCTTCCTGATTCTCTTCTGGCAGATTAACAACCCCGACGGCTTCAAGACTCTTTGGGGATATTTCGGATGGTCGAACCAGACCCTCGCCATGTTTACGCTGTGGACTATCACCGTTTATCTCGCAAAGAACGGCAAACCGTATATCATCACCCTTATCCCGGCATTGTTCATGACTGCCGTGTGCGGCACCTTCTGTTTCGTGAGCGACAGCATGCTCGGTCTCGACAAGACCCTGAGCTATTGTCTCGCAGGAGTGCTCGACGTGGTGTTGCTGGTTTGCTTCATAATTTGGTATAACAAGGAAAGTAAGTTGCCCAAACAAAACAGTGGTATAACAAAATAATATTAATTCCAAATCTTGAGAACATGAAAAAAGCGTTAATGATTTTGGCTGTGGCTCTGCTGACATCCGTGGGAGCCAAGGCACAGTTTGAGAATGGTAAATTTTTTGTCGGAGCCGACGTTTCCGGTCTGAACATGGCATACAATGGCATAAATAAGTTTCAGTTTGGAGTAGGGGGCAAGGTAGGCTTTTTCTTCTGGGACAACCTTTTGCTCTATGGCCAGGCCAACTACCAGCACTATGGCAAAGACCTTGATGACTACTTCTCTTGTGGAGGCGGCGGAAGATATTATATCATCCAGAATGGTCTCTACCTTGGCGCAAGTGCCAACTATGTGCATGCCTTCAGCGGTTGGAACGACTTTATGCCCGAGGTGGAGGTGGGATATGCCTTCTTCCTCTCGCGCACGGTGACCATCGAGCCGGCGATATACTATCAGCAGAGTTTCAAGGACCACTCCAACTACAGCACTATCGGCTTGAGAGTGGGCTTCGGACTTTATCTCTTCAAAGACTGACACATCTATGCCCTTGCGCCGCTGACAGACTGCCGCGCAAGGGCTTGTTTTATTTATAAATAAGGTAATATGGTTGATTACGACAAACTTATAGACGAGCTGATAGACCTCTCTTTCGCGGAGGACATCGGCGAGGGCGACCACACAACGCTCTGCTGCATCCCTGAGGATGCCATGGGCAAGTCGAAACTGCTTATCAAGGAGGAGGGCATCCTCGCCGGCATAGAGATTGCCAAGAGGGTATTCCACCGCTTCGACCCGGAGATGCAGGTGGAGGTGCTGATGCCCGACGGCACACCCGTGAAACCCGGCGATGTGGCGATGGTGGTGACTGCACGTGTGCGCTCGCTGTTGCAAACGGAGCGCCTGATGCTGAACATCATGCAGCGCATGAGCGGCATAGCCACGATGACACACCGCTATGTGGAACGGCTTAAAGGCACGAAGACGAAAGTGTTGGACACCCGCAAGACCACTCCCGGCATGCGTATCTTGGAGAAGCAGGCAGTGAAAATCGGAGGCGGCGTGAACCACCGTGTGGGACTCTTCGACATGATACTGCTGAAGGACAACCACGTGGACTTCGCTGGAGGTATCGCTAATGCCATCAACCGCTGTCATGCGTATCTGAAAGAGAAAGGCCTCGACCTGAAGATAGAGATAGAGGTGCGCAATTTCGACGAACTGCAGCAGGTGCTCGACACAGGTGGCGTGGACAGGATTATGCTTGACAACTTCAGCGTGCCAGACACGAAGAAAGCCGTTGACATCATCGCCGGGAAATACGAGACGGAGTCAAGCGGTGGCATCACCTTCGACACCATCCGCGACTATGCCGAACAAGGTGTTGACTATATCTCAGTGGGAGCCCTCACACACAGCGTGAAAGGTCTCGACATGAGCTTCAAGGCATGCTGAGAAAAGCAAGACATATTTTATCGCCCTTGTCAGCTTCGATAAAGAAGCCGGCAGGGGTATGTTGTGCTTTGCTGGTTTACTCTTGTCATTCTGTTTTCGCTGCCCCGACAACACTAGAATATGTGCCGCCGGTAAGTTTGGAACTCGCCTTGGCCGGCAATTTCGGTGAGCCACGTCCCAACCATTTCCATGGCGGTTTGGATATCAAGACCGGCGGTCATGAGGGTGAGAAGATTATGACTGTGGCCGATGGCTATGTGTCGCGCGTGAGCATCACTCCCAATGGCTTCGGCAATGCCGTGTATGTTACTCATCCTGACGGCCATACCAGCGTGTATGCCCATCTCCGGTCGTTCTCCCCACGCATTGCAGCTTTGGTGAAAAGATGGCGCTATCGCCATAAACAACCGGAGGGTGAGATGCGGTTTAACGCGGAAGACTGCCCTGTGTCGCAAGGTGAGATTATTGCCGTCAGCGGCAACACCGGCAGCAGTCAGGGACCGCATCTGCACTTGGAAATCCATGACACTAAGAGTTGGGCGATGCTCGACCCCTTGGAGTTTATAGGTAAATATTTCACCGACGGACAAAGTCCGATGGCTCACGCGTTCATGGCTTATCCCAAAGAGGGTGAGGGTAGCTTTAGTGGATTGAATCGCAAATCGTTATACGGTTTTAGTTCAAGAAACTTGTCAACTCCTTATCGTGCTTGGGGCAAGGTGGGTTTCGGCATCTGGGCCAATGACTATATGGAGATTACCTACAATAAATATGGCATCCGCCATACGGAGCTTAAGGTTGATGGCCGCACGGTGTTTAAAAGTGATGTTAACGGTATACCTGCCGCCCATAACCGTATGGTGAACTCTTGGGGCGACTTCGAACATTTCCGCAGTCACAACGTGTGGTATATGAAAGCCTTTGTTCTCCCTGGCAACCGCCTTCCTATTTTATGGGCAGACAAAAACGGCGGTTGGGTGGATTTTAATGAGGAGCGTGAGTATAGTATCGTGTTTACGCTGACCGACTATGCCGGCAACTCTGTTGACTATTCATTCAAAGTAAAGGGCGTGCCTCAGGAACTCCCTGGCCGGCCAAAGCTAAATGGCTTATATACAGCGAAATACAATGCTACCAATGCAGTGCAGATGCCTGGTATGCAATTGATAATTCCGTCGGGTCTGCTCGAGGAAGATGTGGAGATAGAGCCACAGATGTCGCATGATGTAAGCGGTTTGTCGCGACGCTATTCATTCCGAAGCAATACTCTGCCGCTCTTTGGCTATGCGGAACTGAGCATAAAAGCGCCAGAGAATGCACCTCATCCTGATAAACTCTACTTGGTTGCCGACGACGGTATGACCGCACTTTATGTGGGCAACACGAATAAAGACGGATGGATAAGCGGGAGGATCAGGGATATCGACAAGACCTATTACCTCAAGGAAGACCTTGAGGCACCGATAGTTACAATGACTTCTCCAGGCGGTTGGGCTTCTCATAAAAAAATCACCGCTTGCGTGTATGACCACGGCAGCGGAGTGAAATCTTTCGAGGCATACATCGATGGCCACTTCGTCTTGTTCACCCGAGTGAAAAAGAGCGACGACTTCGAATGCCGGCTCGATGAGGCACCGGTGAAAAAAACAAGCTCCCAGCATCGCCTGAAATTCGTCGCCACAGATATGTGCGGCAACACAAGTGTAAAAGAAGTAGATTTCATATACTAAAAGAAAAGCCCTCTGCTAAGAGCTGCCCCGACTGGGAAAAGCGAGCAAGCTCGCTAGTTAAAAGGTGGCACGGCAAGCCGTGCAGTGAGAGGTGGCATCGGCGAGCCGATGCAGTAAAAAAGCCCCCGCCAGGAGCTGCCCCGACTGGGTCGGGTTAGTTTTGATGTTTTAAATTAAAATTATACTATTATGAATGTAATTAAGACCGACATTGATGGCGTGGTAATCATAGAGCCGCGCGTATTCGAGGATGCCCGCGGGTATTTCTTCGAGTCATTTTCGAAAAGGGATTTTGAAGCCCAGGTGAGACCAATCGACTTTGTGCAAGACAATGAAAGCAAGTCGAGCTATGGTGTGTTGCGCGGTCTGCACTTCCAGAAAGGCGAGTTTGCGCAGAGCAAGCTGGTGCGCGTGATTCGCGGCCGTGTGCTCGACGTGGCCGTTGACATCCGCAAGGGCAGTCCCACATTCGGCAAATATGTGGCAGTGGAACTCACCGAGGACAACCACCGTCAGTTCTTTGTGCCGCGTGGCTTCGCCCATGGCTTCTCCGTGCTAAGCGAAACCGCTGTGTTCCAGTACAAGTGCGACAACTTCTATCATCCGGAGGCAGAGGGCGCCATCGCTTGGGACGACCCTGACCTCGCCATCGACTGGAAACTTCCTGCCGACAAAGTGCAACTGTCAGCCAAAGACTCTCAGCACAAACGTCTCAAGGATGCCGACTACTTGTTCGACTACAACGAAGACCTGTACTAATTGACAATTGATAATTGACAATTGATAATTATATCGCTGTTCCAGCGATGAATAAGAAACCGCAGTAAGTCCTCAAGGGTCTGTTATGGCCGAGTCGGAGTGAATCTCGGTTAAGAGCAGTTTAATAGAAAGCAAAGAAGGGCGCAACGGGAATAAATCCTGCTGCGCCCTTGGGTATATATAGATTTTTGGAGTGAGTAGCCTTAGAAATTCACGCCGGCATTGATAAACAGACTTCCTGTATGTGAGGTGTCGAAATAATCGTGGCAGATGTTTGTCAGTCCGAAGTCGTATCCCAATTCGAGATATACGATATTGTATTGAGCTCCAATACCTGCCCTGAGACCGGCGTCAACACGTTTGAATCTGTTGTCGTCGAAAGAATCCTCAACCTCCCGGTCACCGAAATTCTTAATTTTTCCGCCCACGCCGAATGACACATATCCTCCGAAGAACGGCTGTATCGAAAAGTCGGTATTGGTGATGTGAGCCCGGTATTTCACGATAAACGGTATCTCAAGGTAATTGAGGTTGTAGGTGAACTTTTTCCCGCTATAATTTCCTTCACCGCCTTTACCTGTGTAGAAGAGACCTGACTCAAGGCACAGCGGAACGTATGCCGACACTTGCATACCTGCGATGAAACCCACGTTAAGTCCTGATTTCATGGAACTTCCATTGAGGTATTGGTCATCGGATGTGACTTTCGACTCTGCCAAACCGATGCGGAGTCCGAAATATGCCGGGGTGCGGGTCATATTGCCATAATAGGCATTATTGTTGTCATACACTCTGCCTGTTCCTCCACGTGCGATATAGCCGGAAGGATACCTGCCGTGATACTGTGCACTTGCCGGAAGTGCCATCAAAATAGCGCATACTGCGATAAAAATATTCTTTTTCATAATGCCATGATTTAATATTCTGATGCAAAGGTACGGAGAAATCCCCATCCTCGCAAATTAAAATCCCTACAATACTTTAGGAAAATTCCTAAAATGAACTTTTAGACAAACCCGACCCAGTCGGGGCTGCTCCTAACGGAGAGCTATTACGCCGGAACGGTGCTTAATTGTCAACTTTCCGATAAGCGAGGGCAAAGGAAACTTGTTTACTTTGCCGAGCGTGAGGAAAGTCGGCGAAGCCCATTGTCAATTATCAATTGTCAATTCGCACGACCGCAGGGAGGTGCGACAACCTTATTTCGTAAGCTCTTTCCGCGTCGCTGTTATATTTCAGATACCAAGGGTAGGGGAGTCGCCTCCAGGAAATGGTGTCGGCTTCTTCTTGCGGCGTGAGGGTGTCGGGTTCTCCGATTTTCAGTGTCGCTTCCATATTCGAGAAGCCTCCTCCTGTCTCTCGGTCGAAATTCGCCTCGGCGGTGTCGGCGGATGCTTCATGAGTCTTCATGAAAAATTTGTAATCTGACTCCGCAATGTGCCACGAACCGGCAGTTTCCGTATATACGGTGCGCTGCTCAGTTTCCCAATTCAATATTTTGTATCCCGAGATGGCTTTTGCGATAGACAGCATTATTGACGACGCTTTTCTTTCTTGTTTGCCTTGGTGTCCATCGTTCGGTTACACCTTATTATTATATAGCGTGTGGTGTCGATGACGAAGCGGCCTTTGTCTGTAAAGTCCTTTTTTGAGCGGAAAGCCAGTTCCACTTCGCCCAGTTTGCCCTGGTATTCGTCGTTGACAAAAAATCTGTGGGATGATATGAAATCATTGTCCAAACAATATACGAAATCTTCGTAAAGTATTCGTCTTAAATTAGTTAAGTCAGTAAGTCGTGTGGTGTCCATACTTGTTATCCAACCTTGTCGCTGTGTTATCTCATACATACTTTTCTTTGGACTTATCTGTTCCATAACTCCTTGGGAATCAAATTTATAATAGCTGCTTCCAGCGATACTTTGTGTGGAATAATAGTATTTCAGCAGTTGCTTAACATTATGATAAATCCGTTTCTTCCTTTTCACAAACTCCTTGAGTTTCTTCCTGATCCATTTCGGCTCTTGACTTTTCACCGTAACCACAGCGGCTAAGTGATACCTGGGGGTGAGGAGGATTCTATTATTCTGCAATTCTGCTGGTTTCAGTTTTCGTTTCTCGTAATTTATATGTGTGATGTTGAGTTCCTTGAATTTGAAATTTATTTTTGCCTTCCCGTGTTCATCTGTGATGGCAGAATGAAACTTTCCGTTATCCTTCGTCCAGATACTCGCATGCTTAACCGGCTCAAAACTGTAAGCGTCCAAAACTTCGATATTTTGAGCCGTCCCGACCATGCAGTCGAAATATGCGAAAAATAACGCGATTAGAAATTTAGCATAATTCTCTTTTTTCATACCATCGTAAAATTTTAAACAACTTGTCTTGAATTTTCAATCTTCAAGAATCTTCAATTTTCAGCCATATCGAAATCTCCATATATAATATAATAAGGTGTAAATCCGAAATCTTCAAAATTCCGATATTTTCCATCATCTGTTCGGATTCTCCAAAATATCGCGAAAATGAAGCATTAGGGCAGCCCTCTGCCATTTACCAAATTGTCAATTTATCATAATGCTGATTATGTTGAAAATTGGCATTCAATTGTCCATTATCCATTTTCCATTATCCATTGCGGCGAAGCCGCATCAGATATAGTCATCGACGACATTATTCACGAAGTCCATCATTGGCTTGGCAGTTTTGAAATATTCCATTGTTTTGTCAATCCATCCGACGCCGTTAAAAAAATTATCGTCGAAGCGGTGCCAACAGCAATAGTCCTTCATCCGCAGGTACTCGATATATTCATAGTCCTTCGGGAATCCTGCCGGTGCGGTTTTGAGTTTTGCGATGCCGAAGCCCCTATCTTGTTCCCAGTCTCCGGAAACTCCGTCTCCATACATTATGATAAATTGGGGGTCTTTCACACATTTGAGCCACTCTTCGGTGTTGCCCATGATTTCGTTACGGCACGAAGTGAGGATGTTCGTCGGCAGATAGTAGCATCCTGTTGCCACGAGACATTGCCCTGGCTCGACGTGGATATAGTATCCGCCTCGAAGACTTTTCCTTCCTTTTGAACAGATGTATGCTCCGAAATGTCTTTTATATGGCGACTTGTCTGGCGAGAACCTGATGTCGCGATAAAAACGATAAACGCAGTCCTTCACCGTCAGATGTGCTATTTCGGGGTCGAATTCAGCTATGCGCAATATAGCCTTCTGAATGCCGTCCTCGAAACTCTTCCGCGCCTCCTCATATTCATCTTTATGCTCTTGAAACCACGGGCGGTTATTATTTTTCGCCACGCCTTTCAAAAATGTCATTATCTTCTTGATTTCCATAATGTTATGTCTTTGCTATAATTAAAAATTCTCGATTTTCCATTGCGACGAAGTCGCCATCGTCGGAACGACGATATTAATTGTCAATTGTCAATTATCAATTGTCAATTAGAATAATTGCAGTGAATATTCTTCCCGAATTAACTGTTAATTTTCTTGCCGAGAAGAACCTGTCGCTATTGCTGTAAGTGCAGATGCCGCTGACGAAAATATTTTCTTCTTTCAGTCCTTGGCTGATGAGCTGTTGACGGTTGCATTCGAAGAGGTCGATATGCCATTTTTCAGTGCCGTTGGCAGCCGGATATTTTCGTGCAATGTTGTCGGTATCGAAACCGGCGTTGCGGAATTGTTCATAGACCTCGTCGCCAACCTCGAAAGCGTCGAGTGAAATGCCCGGTCCGATAACCGATTGTACGTCAGTCGGTTGCGTGCCGAAACATTCAGTCATCTTCCGCAGCGTATGCTCTGCAATTCTCGCCACAGTGCCTCTCCATCCTGCATGCACGGCTGCCGCTACCCTCTTTCGTTTGTCGAAAAAGAGCAGTGGGATGCAGTCGGCCGTTGATACCCCGATGAGTATTCCGGGCATGGCGGTGATTAGTGCATCGACACCTTCAAGTGCCTCTCCCCTGCCCTTGCTGTCGAGCTGCATGAGTTGCTCATCCACCATCACCGCCTTGGTGTCGTGCACCTGGTGTGGCATCACGATTTTGTCGGCAGTAAAATCCCGACCAGTCTTCTGTATAATCAATTCGGAAAGCAATCGTCTGTTTTCCTCGATATCGCCAACCTCATCCCCGCAATATCTGTTGATATTAAACTCCGCGTAATGTCCTTTGCTCACCCCACCCTGACGTGTGGTGCTGAAAGCCAGCGTTCCAGGAATGTCGTATTCTAATAATTTCGGATGTTGCATAAACGAAAGTTTTTATCAGTCTGCAATGAATTATTGTCAGTCTGCAATGAATAATTTAATTAATCTCCAATGAATATTGTATCAGTCTGCAAAATTACACAAAAAAACCGAAATAGCGGCATAAAAGGTCTTTTTTCACTAAAAATTTGTACCTTTGCAGTCCGAAAGAAATATGATTTTATGGGATTAAAATTTAAGTTGTCGCTGCTGAGTTTTTTGCAGTTTGCCGTTTGGGGTGCATATCTTACCTCGATGGGCCGTTATTTAGGAAATGTGGGATTAGGTCAGAACGTCGGATATTTTTATGCGATGCAAGGAATTGTGTCGTTATTTATGCCCGCATTGATGGGCGTTGTTGCCGACCGTTGGGTGAATCCTGTCCGTCTTTTCGGTTTGCTGCATTTGTTTGCTGGCATCTTTATGTTGTGCCTTGGTTTTTACGGTTATGCTTGTGGCGGCGATGCCTCTTTTGGTGTGATGATAAGTATTTTCACACTTAGTTTGGCTTTTTTTACGCCAACGCTATCTTTGTCGTATTCAGTGCCTTACGGTCTGTTGCACTCAGCCGGTATCGACCTTGTCGCTGCTTTTCCGTCGATAAGGATGTGGGGTACGATAGGTTTTATCGTGTCGATGTGTTTCACCGATATCATGGGTTTTCAGGTGAACCAGAATCAGTTTCTTTGTTCCGGCATCCTCGGCATTCTGCTTTTCTTTTTCACCTTTTCTCTGCCTCGTGTGGAGAATGTCGGCAATAAGCAGCGCACGCTTAGAGAGTTGCTTGGCATCGACGCCTTGCATATACTCCGCCGCCGCGAGATATTGGTATTTTTCTGCTTTTCGGTGCTGATGGGCATTTGCGTTCAGATTTCCAACGGCTTTGCCAACCCCTTCATCGCCAGCTTCGCCGCGCAGCCCGAATTTGCCGGCACTTTTGGCGTGGAGCATACGAATATTCTGCTTGCTCTCGCCCGTGTGAGCGAGACTTTGTGCATTTTGTTGATACCGTTTTTCATGCGCCGCTATGGCATCAAGGTTGTGGTGATTCTCTCGATGCTCTCGTGGTCACTGCTCTATTTCCTTTATTCCGGCGGCAACCCTGGCGACCGTTTGTGGATGTTCGTTATGGCGATGATTGTATATGGCATGGCTTTCGACTTTTTCAATATCGCTGGCTCGTTGTATGTTGACAGTCAGGCAGATGCGAATGTGCGCAACAGCGTTCAAGGTCTTTACACGTTGATGGTCAGTGGCCTCGGCACCATCCTCGGCTCTGTTGTCGCTCAGCGTATCGTGAACGCCTACACCCACAGCGAAATGTCGGGAGGCAACATCTATATCGTCGGCGACTGGTCGTCGTGCTGGCATTTCTTCTCCCTCTTCGCCCTTGTCATCGCCATCGCCTTCGCCCTACTCTTTCATCCAAAAAAATAATTTTATTTAGCAGTCGCCGCAAAACTTTTTACTTCTTCCATTTTCAGAAGTTCTGCCCCTTTCATTTGTAATACTATAAGATGAAGTGTGGTTGCAGATGTGATTTGTCGTATCTTTTCGTCTTCTCCGTATTTACTTATTTGTTTTACCGCCTCTTTCCATTGCTTTTCAGCTTCAGACTTAGTGGCATTAGTTTTCAGATATTTTAGTTCTATGATATAACTATGTTTTACCTTTGAAAAATTAATGGTATCACCTAAGAGGAATATGTCGCAAAAACCGTGGTTCATCTCTTTTTCTGTTTTCGTTATGAAGAGACGACTGAGGGTTAAATAAGCTGTCATATATAGTTGAATCCCTTTCTCTCCGGCTACGGCATCACGCACAGAGGTGCCTTCCTTATAATTTTTCGCAAGAAATTCCATAAGCTGACGCCACTCACCATCGTTGGCGGCGGAACGCAGAGACTTTTTCAACCATTCGATATCCAAATCATATTCGTCCTGCTGCATCTTCAACAGATAGTCATAGTATTGCAAACGAACATTCCGGTTGGGAATAACTAGTTTAAGCTCGTCATCATCGACTTCTCCAATCGTTAGCATTCCATGATAATACATCAGCGAAGGAAGGTATTCTTTTTTCTCTATTTTGTCGGCATCAAATTCTTCAAATAACTCATCCGTCGTATATCCATCAGATACGATTTTATTTATGATGCTGTTGTCATTGTTTCTGTTGTCTATTTCGACCATTTTTCGCAACTTATTGAAATCCATGGCTGTATTGGGGTCGATAAGCGATGCTGGAGGATTTCCTGTTTCAATAAGTATATTAAGATACGACAAGACGTTGTTAGGGTTATACATGCCCTGACCTTTTTTCAAGCTGTCCTTTGAAAAGCAATAACCATCATACCAGGGTTTCAGATCCGCAAGAATATCTTTCTCTTTTCATTTTTTATCAGTTTTGCCTTTCGGTAGTAACGTATGAT
>Ga0065708_1039952_pt1 | contig 22795 bp, 18 predicted proteins | sample Hoacrofraction12_2_FD_59095 | JGI IMG/M metagenome (GOLD analysis project Ga0065708, IMG submission 59095) | Hoatzin crop microbial communities from Cojedes, Venezuela, sample from fiber fraction 12 v1 | ecosystem: Host-associated > Birds > Digestive system > Esophagus > Crop | place: Venezuela... | reverse complement strand
TAGGCTGGAAGAGCCCGCAGGAAAAAATGTGGCAAAACGCCGCACTTATTCCTCGCAAAAAAACTTGCACTAAGAACTAGAATCTAGCTCCCAAAAACTCCCCAGTGACGGAATTTTTGTTTTTGGCGATATCCTCTGGTGTGCCTTCTGCGACAACTTGGCCACCATTTTGACCACCTTCTGGCCCCATATCGATGATCCAGTCGGCTGATTTAATCACGTGCAAATTATGCTCGATGATAACCATAGAGTTGCCGTTATCGACCAGGCGATTCAAGATATTCAAAAGACGACCGACGTCCTCAGTGTGAAGTCCAGTGGTTGGCTCATCGAGAATATAGAGTGTATTGCCGGTACTGCGGCGTGAAAGCTCGGTGGCAAGCTTGATGCGCTGAGCCTCGCCGCCAGAGAAAGTTGTGGCTGGTTGACCAAGGCGAATATAACCCAAACCAACTTCTTGGATAGTTTTGAGTTTATCAGCGATATTTGGGATACGCTTGAAAAACTCGAGCGCTTCGTCGATGGTCATATTGAGCACATCGGAGATGTTTTTGCCATTATACTTGATTTCCAAAACTTCGTGATTGTAACGAGTGCCATGGCAGGCTGGACAAGTCACATAAACATCTGGCAAAAAATGCATTTCGATTTTGTTGACGCCATCACCTTGACAAGTTTCACAGCGACCGCCACGAACGTTGAACGAGAAACGGCCCGCGGTATAACCACGCACTTGCGCGTCTGGCTGGTCGGCGAAAAGTTGGCGAATATGATTGAAAACTCCGGTATAAGTGGCTGGGTTGCTACGTGGAGTGCGGCCGATTGGACTCTGGTCGATGACGATGCACTTGTTGATATATTCAATGCCGTCGATTCCATCATGTAAACCTGGAACATCGTGTGAATGGTGTAAACGCATGGAAAGTCCGCTAGCCAAGATATCACTGACTAAGGTTGACTTGCCAGAACCAGAAACACCAGAGACAACTGTCATAACTCCAAGTGGAAAATGCACGTCGATGTTCTTCAAGTTGTTTTCGCGAGCACCACGGACGACAATTTCACGACCCTTGAATGGCTTACGGCGCTTTTTTGGCGTTGGGATGGATTTTTTGCCACTTAAGTACTGACCTGTGATCGAATCTGGATTTTTCATAACTTCTTGCGGGGTACCAGCAGCGATTATATTGCCGCCATGAACGCCAGCTCCTGGGCCGATGTCGACCAAATAATCTGCAGAAAGCATCGTGTCTTCATCGTGTTCAACCACCAAAACGGTGTTTTTTAGGTCACGAAGATGCTTAAGCGTCGAAATTAGCTTATCGTTGTCGCGCTGGTGAAGACCAATTGATGGCTCATCGAGCACGTATAAAACACCTTGCAAACCAGAACCGATTTGAGTAGCTAGGCGAATGCGTTGGGCTTCGCCGCCAGATAGTGTATTGGCAGCGCGACCGAGCTCAATATAGCCAAGACCAACATCTTGCATAAACTTAACACGTTCACGGATTTCTTTGAGAATTGGCTGAGCGATTTGCTGCTCCGATTCAGAGAATTGTAGATCTTGATTGAGAACCTCCAATGTTTGGTCAACGGTTAAATTACACATGTCGTTGATGTTTAAATCGTGTACTGTAACGGCGAGAACGGCTGGGCGCAAACGAGCGCCATGACAAGTTTTACACTCTTGGAGGCGCATGAACTTCTCGGCATCTTTGCGAACTGCTTCCGAACTATTTTCACGATAACGCTGCTCAAGAATTGCAATTACGCCTTTATACTTTGTTTTGATTTTTTTGCCTCTCAAAGTACCAACGCCGGGCGCCTCGACTTCATAAATTTCGTCGCCGGTGCCGTACAAAAGCAGGTCATGAACTTCTTTTGGTAAGAAGTGCAGTCTGGTATTAAGTTTGAAATTGTGAGCTTCGGCAACTTTACGGAGTAAGTCTGTCCACCAGCCACCAGCTTGGCGATTGAATGGCAAAATGCCACCTTCACTAATAGTGAGACCCATGTTGAAAATAAGATTCGTGTCGACTTCCATACAAGTGCCAAGACCGCCACAAGTTGGACAGGCGCCTTGTGGAGCGTTGAACGAGAAAAGTCGAGGCTCAAGTTCTGGGATAAGTTCATTAGGGTGATTAATACAAGCATAACGTTGAGAAAAAGTGTAAATTTCTTCGGAATTGATGGATTTTTGGTCCAGCGCGGTGGAACGATCGGTGATTTTGAGAAGTTTTATAATTCCCTGGCCGATTTCTAAAGCCTGCTCGATTGAGCCGGCAATGCGAGATTGGATTTCCGGGCCAAGAATAAAACGGTCGACCACAAGTTCGATATCGTGTTTAATGTTTTTATCAAGCATTGGGAATTCGTCAAGTGCATAAACAATGCCGTCAACGCGTATGCGTGAAAAACCTTTAGCAAGATATTGATCTGGTAAATGTTGATATTCGCCTTTTTTTTGCTGGACGATTGGCGCGAGTAGCATCAACTTACTGCCAAGTGGTAATTTCATAACTTCATTAATAATGTCTTCAGTAGTGCGACGAGAAACTTCACTGTGGCAAATCGGACAATGCGGGACACCTACGCGCGCGAAAAGCAAACGCAAATAATCATAAACTTCGGTAACAGTAGCAACCGTTGAGCGCGGGTTGCGACTAGTGGATTTTTGGTCGATAGAAATAGCTGGTGAAAGGCCGGTGATCATATCAACATCCGGCTTATCCATCACACCCAAGAACATGCGCGCATAACTAGATAAACTTTCGACGTAGCGGCGCTGGCCTTCGGCGTAAATAGTATCAAAAGCTAGGCTCGATTTACCTGAGCCGGAAAGACCAGTCAGAACAACTAACTGATCGCGCGGGATATCGATGTCGATATTCTTTAAATTGTTTTGTCTAGCCCCGCGAATACTAATTTTATTCTCGTTATTCATGACGCTAATATTATACACTATTTTGACGAAAAAGTCCAGTGATGTTACAATATAATTATATGTTAACGGTTGAGCTTATTAACTGGTGGTACATTGCGGGTTGGGCGAGCTTCATCCGCGAAATTTTCGAAAAACTGAGAAATACGGTGGACTTTTTTTCGATTGGGCAACTTTTGAAAACTTTATTTGCGCCTTTTCGACAAATTTCGGCCAACGGCACAAGTAGTTCTGCGCTCGATGCGCGTTTTCAAGCGTTTTTGGATCGTTTGGTGTCGAGGTTGGTTGGCTCGGTAGTGCGAATTATGATTATTATTTTGGGGATAATTACACTGGTGTTAGAGTCGATTTTAGCTTGCGTTTTGATTGTAATTTGGCCATTTTTGCCAATTTTGCCGATTTTTTGCGTGATAATGGCAGTTTCAGGAGTGGCGCTATGAACAAAAATCACTACAATCCAAATTCAGTACGGGCGCGCGAGGCACGATTGGGACAGGTGTTCAATCATTGGTTCATGCGCGCGCTGATTGTGATTTTTGGCTTCGCAGGGCTATCGTTGGGAGTTTGGTTGATTATCACTGGCGAATCGGTGGGTTGGCTACTGATTGGGCTGGCTGATATAATGATGATTTTGATGGTATGGGTGAAAATGCTACTGGCAAAAGTGCCACGCGGGAAAACGGATGATATCAATGATATTTTATCGAGTCGAGCATTGGTGGCCCTGGGCAAAAATCCGACCATCGATAGTTTAACGCATAATTTAATTTATACACGTAGCGGGCGATTTTTGGCGGCACGGTTTGGGATAACACCAAGTTTTTTTGAGGTGATCACGCAGCTTTTGCCAAAAGATCAAGCAAGCACAGAGCGGTTTTTGGAGGAAGTTTTTGAGGACGCGCGCATGGTGGCGGACCAAACTGAGACCGATGTGGTGTCTGGTGGCGCGTTGACGATTGCATTGGTAGAGAATTGTCCGGGTTATGATGTGGCGCTTCGACAAATGAAACTGGAAATTAGCGATCTTTACGAGGGGCTAATTTGGTATAATTATTTGTATGGTTTAACAAAAAATGCCAAGAAAAAGCGCCACGATGGTGGAATTGCGCGCGACTTTTCGTTTGGATATATCCCGTTGCTATCCAAGTTTGGGATTAATATTTCCGCACAAAAGTCGGCAACGTCGAAAACTTCTATCAACCGCGCTTCACATCGTGAAGCAATTGACAAGATGATCGAAACTTTTTCGTTGGGCGGGAGACAAAATATTGCGTTGGTGGGGCCAGACGGTTGTGGACGATCGACGATTGTAAATGCTTTTGCGGAAGAGATTTTAGATGCAGATAATAAAAAAGTTCCGAGTAATTTAAAGTTTCGCCAAGTTTTCAAATTGGATGCGGCAGCATTGGTAAGTGGTGCGCAGGGTGATGTGGAAACTTTGTTGAATCGAATTTTAAACGAAGCTTATGCGGCAAAAAATATTATTATTTATCTTGATAACGCACATCTTTTCTTCGAGGATGGAGTGGGCGCGGTAGATATTTCGAATTTATTGGTACCAATTTTGGAGGCGGGGGCGTTAAGAATTATTTTGACAATGGACGATCAAAAGTTTTTGGAAATTGCGGCGCGCAATCCGGCTTTGACAAATTCGTTAAATAAGATTGTGGTAACCCCAGCAAATGAAGATGAGACAATGCGCGTGATGGAGGATCAGGTTCCATTTATCGAGTATCAAAATAAAGTAATTTTTACGTATTTGGCGTTGCGCGAGGCGTATCGATTGAGTTTGCGATATATCCACGATCTGGAGATGCCGGGTAAGGCGATTCGATTGCTCGAAATTTCGGCGCGTTACGCAGAGCACGGTTTTGTGACGATTGAGTCGGTGCAACAAGCGGTTGAGAAAACTCAAGGCGTAAAGTTGCAAGCAAATCAAACGCAAGAAAGTAAAAGTCAGCTGTTAAATATGGAAGATTTGATTCATCAGCGAATGATCGACCAGGCGGAAGCAGTAAAAACTGTGTCTGACGCATTGCGACGAGCAGCGGCGGGTGTGCGCAACGAAAATCGACCGATTGGTACTTTTCTGTTTTTGGGTCCGACTGGTGTCGGTAAAACTGAGCTTGCGAAGTCATTGTCGGCGGTGTATTTTGGGGGTGAGAGCGAGATTGTGCGAATCGATTTGAACGAATATGTAACGGCAAATGATGTTTCGCGTTTGATTGCCGAAGCGAGTGAAGACGCGATGAGCCTGACGGCGCAAGTTTTGAAAAATCCGTTTTCAGTGGTATTGTTGGACGAAATTGAAAAAGCACATCCACAAGTTTTAACAACTTTATTGCAGATGTTAGACGAAGGAATTTTACGTGACACCAAAAACCATGAAGTGAGTTTTCGCGATGCGATTGTGATCGCGACGAGCAATGCTGGCGCAGACAAAATTCGTGAATATGTGGCGGCTGGCAAGGATTTGACGTCGCTAAAGGATGAATTGACAAATGAGTTGATTGCCAGTGGCGCATTCAAACCGGAATTCTTGAACCGTTTTGATGAGATTTGCGTGTTTAAGCCGTTATCAAAAACAGATTTGGCAAAAGTGGTCGATATCATCATCGCGGGCGTGAACAAAACTTTGGCGGCGCAAAAAATCTCAGTGGTGCTAGACGAGAAAGCGAAAATGCTTTTGGTCGAGCGTGGTTATGATCCACAACTTGGCGCGCGCCCAATGCGCAGAATTGTACAAAAAACAGTTGAAAATGTAGTGGCAAAAATGGTTTTGGCGGGAACAGCGGCACCTGGCACTACGATTCAGCTAAATGTAGCGATGATCGAAGAACAACTGCAATAAATGTGCTATAATAGCACTATGAAGATTTATGAGAATTACAATATTTCCGACTTGACCACGATGCGTTTGGGCGGGGTAGCAAAATACGTTGTGGAGGTTGAAAATTCTGCGGATTTGCGCGCAGTTTATGACTTTGCAAAAAATGGGGGCGATTTGGAAAATATACATTCGGATCAGCCATTAAAAACTTTTATTTTGGGGCACGGCGCCAATACAATTGGGCGCGATGAGGGTTTTGATGGAATTATTATCAAAAGTAATTTGCGCGGGATTGAGGTGATTGATGAGACTGCGGACGAAGTTTTGATTCGAGCGGGTGCCAGCGAAACTTGGGATGATCTTGTGGCGTTCGCGTGCGAGCGTGGTTATTCTGGGATTGAGGCGATGAGCATGATTCCTGGCACGGTTGGGGCGGCGCCAGTGCAAAATATCGGTGCGTATGGTCAGGATATTTCGCAAGTGGTCGACCATGTGGAGGCTTTCGATACAAAGACTAATGAAATGGTGATTTTGGGGCGCGACGAAATGCAAATGAGTTATCGCAAAACGATTTTTAATCATGGAAAAGATGCCGGAAGATATTTTATTACCGCGGTGACGATCATGCTGGAAAATGATGAATATTTACAACCGCCATTTTACAATTCCCTGCAAGCTTATTTAGACGAGCATGGAGTGACTGAATATTCGCCGGAAAACATTCGGGCGGCAGTTTGCGATATTCGTTCGCATAAGTTGCCAGATCCAGCGGAAATTGCCAGCTCGGGAAGTTTCTTTAAGAACTTAGTGCTTGATGCCGACGAGGCGGCCGTAGCGACGGCACAAGGTATTAAAACTTACCCGCAGGAAGATGGAACTTATTCGGTGAATACTGGATTTTTGATTGAGGCGTGTGGTCTGAAGGGAAAAATTTTGCATGGCATGCGCGTTTCGGACAAGGCCGCTTTGATTTTGATTAACGAATCAGCTAAAAGTTACGCAGATTTGGCGGCTGCGCGCAAAAAAATTCAGCAAGCGGTGTTTGAAAAATTTGGCTATAAGATCGAGCAAGAGCCAGTCGAAATTACGAATTAAGGCTGTTTTGAGCGGCGTTAATAACGTTATCGAACAGAACCGCAACCGTGAGCGGACCGACGCCGCCAACTTTTGGCGTGATAGCGTGGAGAGTTTTCAAGCCACGAACTTCGTCAGAGACATCACCGACTAAAACACCGTCTTCACTAGCGGTGCCGGCGTCAACAATAGTGCACCCAGGCTTAACCATCTCTGGGACGATTAACTTAGCGTGACCAGTAGCTGTTACTATTATATCATATTTACTAAGATTTGTCAAGTCATCGTGCGAGCGGAAAACCTGGGGCTGGTATTTTTGCCAGATCTTCGCCAATGGCTTGCCAACGAGACGACCATAACCGACGATGGCGATTTGCTGATTATCGAGGCGAACATCGTAGCCAGCTAACAACCAATTAATCGCGGTAGCGGTGGCAGAGGCAAAGTCCGACGACTTATCCACGCTAGCGGCTAAACCATCAACATCTTTTTCTGGGGCGATCAATGCAACGATATCGTCGGTATCTTCCGGAGTTTTGAGTGGAAGCTGAACGATGATGCCTGAAATTGATGGGTCAGAATTAGCGTCGATAATTCTCTGCTTAATTTCGGCAGATGAGCTTAAAAAACAATCCTCGACCACCACGCCAATGTCTTCACCGTAGCGTTGCTTGAGATTGACGTATTTGGTGATAACTGGATTGTCACTGTCTCGTATAATCAACAACTTGGGAAAGGCGCGCCGGGCCTGGAGACTGCGCACTTGATGTGCTTGGCGCTCCTTAACAAACCCGGCTAGCTCTTTCCCGTTGAGAATCTTCATTAATGTCTATTATTTCTTCTTTTCGACTTTTTTGTCGTCTTTATCACAAAGTTGTTTCTTGATTGCAGAAGTATTCTTGACCAAGAGAATGGTAAGAATTGCAGCTTCATAACCAAGACGAGCGGCGACGTTGCCAACGATGAGCGTCATTAGGAATGAGAGGAAGTTGGTACTGATCAATGCAAATGAGAAGAGAGTGATGAAAATTGCAGTGATAGTGTAGAGAACTTTGACTGCGTCCTCGATATAAAGAGTCTTGAAGTCCATAAAATCATGCAACCAAGCCAAGAAGCCCTTGTAAGTGTTTTGCTTGCGGACAAACAAGAAATAAGCGAAAATGCCGCCGACGATGGCAAGGATAAAGGCAACGATTACCCAGATCATGGCGCCTTGAGAAAGATCAAGACTGTCCAAAGTGGAAGTATTGCTTAATGATGATGTATTGTAATAATATGACATAGAATCCCTTTCTTTTATATTAATTCAAGAATAGCACAAAAGTGTCAATTTTACAAGGATAAGCGCTATTTTTGTGGATTTTTGGGCACGGGGACGTAAATATCATTATCGTTAGTAGTAAAAGTCCCAAATCCGTTGATTTGCATGATGGGTTTAGTTTTGCGATCCGGAATGGCTTTTGGCGGGATCGGTTGATTAGTGGTTGGTTTGTTATTTCTAGGTGGAGTTGTTGATTCGGTGGTTTTCGCCGCTGGCGGAGATTCAAGTCCAGAAGGCGTGGCTTGGGGTTCTACCTGCGCTTGTGGTGGACTTGCGGGCTGACCATAAAGTTTTTTATAGTTATCGTATTCTTTTGGCGATAAGTCAAGAATACCCTCACTGTCTAGGCGCTCATAAATTTCGGGATTTTTCAAATTTCTAGCATAGTGGTTCCCCGATACGCGCTGCCCTACTGAGTTATTCATTTCATTAATGACGTCTCCAGCCGCTCGATAAAGGGTCGGATTTGTCTTTTTGAGGTCTTTGTCGGAACGCATTTTAGTGGCAATACTGCGGCAAAGATCAGGGTTCATATTTTTCATGTAATTATCAAATTTATCCGCAAGAAAATCAGCGCCATCCTGAGAGATAATCCTGTCGTACAAGGCATGAACGGCGGCAGAATTCGCATCTTTTTTGGAAGACATTGCGCCAAAAATATCAACCATTTTTTCTAAATCGGTAGTATAAACCCCACGAAACGTATCTTCAGACATGATCGTTGCAGCATCGTCACGCTTTACTTCCTTCTGCTTGCCTTTTTCACGAATGGCGTTGGCATACTTGGCTTGAAAAGTGGGGCTTTCCAGACGACGTTGAGCGCGCAAACTCCTGCGGCCGGTGCCGGCGCTAATATTTTCGAGCCGGCTATTGCGTTTTTGTAAACGCTTATACGTTTTTTGAGCACGATTATTTTCGGCAAGTTGCCTTGAACGTTCGCGAATGTCTTGAACCCGCCTAGAATTGTTAATACGACTCTTGGCGCTAATGTTGAAATTGTGCCCGGCGGATTGAATTTTGGCGCCGATGTCGCCAAGGCCAGACATAGTTTTTACGAGTAAACTAGGAATGAAGAAAATTGGCACGATATTGATAAGCATGGCGGCAAGCGTAAAGAAAAAACCTTCGCCAGTGGAAATCATGACACGCGAAACAAAATCGGCTCCGCCCATCAAAAGCCCACAAAGCGGAAAGAAAACCAATAATGCTGAGAAAATTTTGGTCCACTGATCGAAAAACTTTTTAGTGTTTGGCAGAAGATAGGCCGCGAATGCAACTGGGGAAATCATCGTTAAAATGATGACGCCGGCCTGGCGGGCAGTGAGCATGAAAACTAAAAATAGGATCGAGATGGCAGCAGAAAAAATGGCGAGAAAAATCGCGATGACAATGCCTGGCCCCATAGCCAGCAAAGTCCCAGCATTAGCTATAGCGGCGATGACGCCAACGGCAACGGCGCCAACCTCCAAAGTCGTGGCAACTTTACTGCCAGTGCCAAGGTCAACATCACTGAGATTTTTCACGCCGATACTATTAAACATATTTTTCAAAGAAACGCCTAAAATATTTGATGTGTCCACCAGTAAAGCGCAAATAATGAACGAAAGATTAATCAAAACAATACCGATGATTAACCTTGGCAGAATTTTTTTGATGCCATAGTTGTCGATGCCAAAACCGGTGAGTTGCGAAAGAATCACAAGTAGTAGCAAAATAATCACGATGATGTTGGCGATAGTTTGAAAGACTTTCCAACCTTTGCGGACGCCGCGCGATTTTTTACCTTTGAGTTTTAACATGCCAGCGTCGATTTGCAAACGTGGTTCAACAAAATCTTCGTAGAGCCAATCGATCATTCCGGCCGCGCTGTCTAAAAGTGGGCATAAAATCCAGCCAATAGCTGCGGCACCATCGTAACAAGTGCCAGTTTCTTCCTCTTCCTCGTCGTCGTCATCGTCGGAGTCTTCAGTTGATTCATCAGTCGCTTCTTCGGACGATTCTTCCGTGATTGATTCTTTGTCGGCGAAAACATTAGTGGTAAAAACTGAAGTAAAAGTCGTGCATAATAAAACCAAAATTGTGGTCATTATCATTGTCTGTTTCATAAGCTTTATTATAATAATGTTTTTTAAAAAGCGCAAGCTTTTTGTTGTGATTTTTACGACGACATGGAAAAATCCCCGCATTTCTACGGGGACTTTTCCTTAGCATCTTGCCAACAAGACAGCTTTTCGCGGAGCGGTCTAGTTAGCGAAGTTGCTTGCGGCTAGCAATATAGTAACCACCTGCGGTGACGGTCGAGCCGAGACCGAGGATGCCAGAAACAACAGCGGCTGGGCCAGTCTTTGGCATAGAGGTTGGGGTATCTTCTTCCTTAGGGGTAGAAGTTGTAGTAGTTGTGGTTGTAGTAGTCTTACATTCCTCAAGGTTTGGATTTGTGTCACAATTCTCTTCTGGCTCGTCTTCACAGCCTTCCATGTTTGGATTAGTTTCACAAGTCTCTTCACATTCCTTAGTTACGTTAACCGTAGCTGGATCCTTGAACGCAATGTCACCAACGCTGGCGACACCGTAGTTTGTAAGAGTATTCTTACCACATTCGAGATTGTCATCAACGATTTGTGCGGTAAAGCGGACGATTGCATCGCCGTTTACAGCGTAATCACCGATATTGATGCCAGTTTTGAAAAGGTCACCCTTAACAACTGCACCGTCTTTACCAGTACTGGTGTTATACATCATAACATCGCCAACTAATTCCATGTTGTCTGGAAGAAGGTCTTTGATCATAACGTTAGATGCTTCACCTTCGGTAGTATTTTTGTAGTAGATGTTAAAGTCAACTTTGTCGCCAACTTTAGCGTCAACAGATTCGTACCAAGTCTTGGTACCGTTCAAACGAACAGTTTTCTCAATGGTGAAATCTTCATCGGTGAAAACTGGGGTAACTTTGATAGTTACGTATGAAGCGTACTCAAAACAACCTGGGATTTTACCATCGAGAGCACTATAGCCGATCTTTGAACCACTCTTAGTGATGATAGAGTCGGAAAGAGCGACACCGCCGTTAGCACCAACGCCATTGTTTTCAAGAAGTGCAGAACCTTCGACGTAGTCAAGGTAGAACTTCTGACCATTAGCGCTAGTAAACTTAACAGAATCCCAATATTGAGTTGGGGTAGCATTAGAAGAATCAATGTAACCAGTAATGCTCATGCTGGAAGCATAGCCAGTGTCAAGAGCAAAAGTAGTAGTTACGTCTTCAGCGACAGCATCTGTACCATGAGTATTGTTGTTGTGGACGTAAAGACGAACAACGTAAGTCTTGCCTTCCTCAACTTTGATTTCATCAGCGCTCCAGGTACTTGAGCTGCCCTCTTCGCGAGCACCGACGAAGTTTTTCTCGTTACCGATGACACCATCGGAAATCGAGTTAAACACGATTGTGTTACCAAGGACGCCGCTTTTAACTTCGTCCAAGGTATAACTTTTACGACCACCACCGTTGTCACCCCAAGCAGAAACTACTTGTGGCACTACAGCGGCGCCAATTCCGACGATTGCAGCAGTTGCCGCAAGAGCGGAAGTGATTTTCATAGCTTTTTTCATAAAGCCTCCTTTGCTTTAAATTATTTAATATTTTGCTGATTTGCTAGCCGAATTTTTAATTTTCGTCTTGACCACTGCTTGACGTTAAGGATAAACCTTAGGTCGGGCGACAAATCAGATCATCTCAGATACAATCCGAAAAGGTTTGTATTGAGTTTGGGGAGCGGGTGAGGCTTGCGCCCCACCCAAATGTATAGGTTCGTGCATCATCATTCGATGTCGAAATCCATCGTTCCATTGGCGCCGTCGCCGGCACCCTCCTCTTTTTCTACAGTTTCGATCGGGGTCGTCTGTTCCTTTTGGGATTGATTGCCCGATTTTTGATTAGAATCAGAATCGCTACTTTTACTGTTGGATCCACTTGACTTTTTGGAATCCGTGTCGGCCTTGGTCTCGTGCTGAGACTTGTCGACGTCATCCGACTTCGATTTCTTGACCGTCGGATCGTCTTCCTTTTCGCCTGCGCTGTCAGTGTCATTGCTGCCACCGCCAGTGTCGGCATTCCCATTGTTAGTGGGGTCGTCTTGCGGATCTTTTTTCGACGAGTTGGACCCTGTTGGGTTCGTGTCCTTCTCGTTAGAGCCACCAGGATTCGTATCGTCGCGCTGAGTCTTCCCCTTCGGCTCGGTTTCCGTTTTGGTCTTCGGCTTCGGGGTAGTTTCCTTTTGTTTGGTTACTGTTTCTTGATCTTCAGGCGTCGGATCCTTGAGGATTTCCGGACGCTTGTCAAGCAAATTACTACCGATCTTGATGGCAATCTTACCGTTTTTGAGGCGATAAGAAAACACCAAAGACGGTAAATCTTCTGAATAATTTGCTCTCACCAAGGTTGTCATAGAGGGAGTATTAATCCCGTCCATATGATAACTATCCACTGTTTCAAGGCACTCGACCGAAGTCTCGCAATCCTGTAACAGCGTGATGAAAGTAGCCGCATATTTAAGATACGACATATTCATCGCGTAGCTATCATCAGATTTCCGGTGGATCAGCCAATGAGCATTACCCGTGCCGTCGACGAGCGCTTTCTCGTATTCATCAATAAATTGCTTCATTGTGGGAGAAAGTTCACCGATAGTTTTACTGCTACCAAAATGTTTGGGCAGCACAACTTCGGCATAAGCTTTCAAAAGTGGCGGGTTGGCTAAAAGCTCCCGGTAGAGTTCCCTCTTTAATTTTCCACTCTTGATACTCATTTTGTCACCAAGCTCAGCCTGCCTAACTTTCTTGACATCTTTTTTACTTAACGAATCATAGCAAAAAGACGCTGCATCAGAGATTTTCTGATTAGACAGACCCTTTTTACGCGCTGACGAAACTCTGTCGCTTGAAGAGCCAATCGTGTTAAAACTTAATTCCACAAACGGAATTGCGATTGTTTCTCCGTTATCAGTGTATTCGATCGTCGTAGCGTCGGGGTAAAACTCCTTCACTAGCTCAATCGCCTGATCATTGTCAAGCTGAATACTACTGATTGCAGCCTCGAAAAGATCGATGTCTTCCGAAGTTGCTGTAACAGTTTCCGTAGTTGCTTCCTCTTCGCCAGCCTGAATAGAGGGGGCGCTGCTCTTTATGTTGTTTTTGGTAATCACGAAGAGCGAGAGGATCGTCGCGGCCGCTAAAATGACCACGAAGATAATGATGGATGTGGATACTCTATTTTCTTTAATTTTCTTTCCCATGGTTTTTCCTCCTTATGGGTGGAATCTGAGTTGACGTCGTTGCCTAATTTATATTAAACAGGGACACAATCGACGCCCCTGAGAAAGTTTTTGAGTGAACATTAGATGCACGCAAAATCCAGATACGGTTGTATCTGGGATGATCTGACTTTTAATGGTCGTCCTGCGCCGGGGTTTTCACCTCTTCACAGAGACTACTTACATTGTATCATACTTACGGCAAAAAGTCAAGAGGTAAACCATATTTTTCGGTTATGGTTAAACAGAGGTGGTGATTTGCGTAACTGGTTATGGTTATGGTTGATTTTTTCGATAAATGTTGTGTTTTGATGGATTTTCGCATAAAAAATACCCCTGCACCTTTCGATGCAGGGGCTTGTCGGAGGTGTCGGCAACCTTTTGGTTGCCAGGTGCATCATTTGCCCGTGTTGTTGGGCTTTCCTGATTGGCCGTTTTTTATATCAACGCCAAGGAACTTTTTAATGTCCTCAGCGGTGGCCTCGATGTCAGTGGTCTTGCCGGCACTATCGGCATAGAGATACCTGACCTTAAAAACTTGGTCAAATAGCTCTTCCGGCAAAATACCCCTGATGGAATCCCTCGCCGCCTGCTCGCTTTCATAGCTCACTTCGGCGGTGGGATTATGCCAGACCCGTTTAACACCACTATACGCTGGTTTCGCGAGATCCTTTATAGTATCAATCGCGACCCCTCTGGCGTCTGGGGAAAGACGGATCAACGTCTCTACCATGGACTTAACGTCCTTGTCGGCTTTGCCCGACCCATAAGCATCAATAACAGACGAGGCTATTGCTGTCTGGTTCAATGCTTTGATGGCGTCAAGCCTCTGCCTGTCGGTAGGCTCATTAGTCTTAACAGACTGGGCCGTAGGCGTGATCGCCTTGGTCTGGGTTGTTTTGGTCTCCTGATGGCAAGAGGGGTTGTTAGTCTCCGGCTGGAGATCCTCCTCTGTCTCATGCCTCGGGTTCCCGCAAAACATATAAAATAGATCTCTTATCACTTTCATTGTTACCTCCTAAATTGAAATGTACGCGCCCTTTTACAGGCGCTTTTTTGTTTTCGTGCACCTGTAAAATCTCCGATACGTGTTATTGTATCACACTTCTTGGAAAAAGTCAAGTACAATGCAATGAAAAATTGGGAAATTTGAGTCCTTGCAAAAAAGTAAAATAATGGTTATAATTTGCTTATGGATAAAATTGCGCTGATAAACCGAATGACAAGGGGTGACAAGAAGTCGGACTATTTTCACAGTTCTGGACAGGGGAAAACTCAGAGTGGGAAAAATATCGGGACGGCGGGCGCGAACGATTACGACGTGCGTCAAAAATTTGACTTACAGAGAAAATATGTTCGGAGATATAACAACGCGCGAATTATTGGCGATATGCGGGCTTATGATCGGGCGAAATCTTACACTCCGCGGACTGCAGAGAAAACAGAGGGGAGCCGGTCGGCATTGAATCGAATTAGTAACGAGCGAACTAATGGTACAACAGGGGTGCAAGCCGCCACAAAAAGAGTGGGCGGCAGTTTGGCGCCAAGTGCTGGATCTGCACCAACACGACGTGCGACTGGGCCGCGAGGCTTGTAATTACAGAGGTGGACCTGGCAAATCCAGGCCGGTTGATTTGGTGTGAGCGTGATTTTGGTCAATAATTCCCTGGTATTTGTCGACTAGGTCGGATCGACCACAAATCTTAGCTACGTCAATGGCCAGATCATAACGTGAAGCGTGGTTCAAGGTTAACATCTCAAACGGAGTAGTGGTACTACCTTCTTCAGAGAAGCCGTGGGCGTGGATACGAGCTGGCGAGGTGTAATTCGAGAGGATATTGCGAAGAGTGCCGGCATAGCCGTGAAAATTGGCGATAATCTGTTTATCAGGGGTGAAATAGTCGGCGAATTGGTCGCGGCTGAAGCGATTTCTAGAGGTGCCAATAGCGCCGGTTGAGCTGGACTCATCGATTGGAGCGCTAGTGAGCGAAGCGATGCCGACGAAGCGGAATTTTAAGTATGGGAGGTCCTGTTTTAAAAGGTGAATGGCGGCAATAGATTCACGAGCGACGATGTCGCCTGCCGCAGTGAAGACAAAATCAGGGTTGTCGTCAGAGGTGAAACCGAAAATACTGGCGCCACCGTTTTCGAGCTGAAAACGAGCGTGATTTTTGTCGATCCAGCGAGGATTATCATTCTTATCAAATGTTGTAAGATTTACAACATTATCAGAGGAGAGCATGAAGTCAAAAGCTGCTGTGGCGGCCACATCATCAACTGGAAAAAGACAGTTGACGCGTGGATTTGGGGTTGACAACAGAGATGAAATCAGGGCTGGTGATTGGTGTGAGAAGCCATTATGATCTTGACGCCAGCACGTGCTTGTTGATAAAAGATTGACAGATGGGTACGGATCGTGGCGCCATGGGGATGATTCGGCCTGTTTGAGGAATTTGAGATGTTGGAGGATTTGAGAGGTGATAATGGTGAAAAATGACTCATAAGAGGTCATAAAGGCCTGTTCGCGGTTGTTTAAGATGTGGCCAATCAAGGCGGCGAACAGAGTATTTTCAGATAGGAGCTCGACAATGCGGCCATCTGTTGACTCTGGCATGTCCCAGATTTCGCGGCGCATGGCCCAGGCGCGCGCTGTCACCTGGTAAGTGGCGTCGAGCTTATTACTGGTGGTTTCATCAGGGGAAAACAGATAAAGTGAAGGGTCATTTTTCATCTCTAGTTTTAAGAGGTTGCCAAATTGCTTGGCTGGAGAAAAGAGATCCTGGCCAGGGTGTTCTACAAAATCTGGCATAAATTGGAGATAATCAGAGGTTGGGAGGGCGTGATTTTGAGTGATTTTTGGGGTTTCTGTGACTTTTTCGGCTTTTTCGGGCCTAAAAATGGTAAATTTGCGTTGAAAATCGTAAGATTGAAGCCAAGTTTCGAGGATTTTGAGCTGATTTGAGTCGGTTTTGGCGTTTTTGAGCGGAATTTGGTGCGCCAAAAAGTTTCCGGCGATTTTTTGACCATCGACGGCACTTGGGCCAGTGGCGCCCTTCTCTGAGCGCATGATGATGAACGGATTTTCTGGAAGATTGGCCAGATTAACCTGAAAGGAGATGATATTTTCACCATCGATAATGACAGGATTGTAGCCAAAACCTCGGAGTTGTTCAAGTAATTCACGATCGGATTTGCGTCCAGAGATGGTTGGACCGGTAATTTTGTAGCTATTGAGGTGAAGAATTGGAATAACGAGGCCATTATCCGATCTCGAGCGCAGTTTTTGGTTGCGATTGCGCGATTCTTCAGGCGTGCCAAAAAGTTTGACTAGATTGAGTGAAGAGAGCGTAGTGGCGGTTTCGAATTCCCCATCGCCGATGAGAACGGCGATGGTTTTCTCTGGGTGACCAAGACAGGCGCCAAAAGCGGCACCGAGCGCATAGCCGAGCTCCCCACCCTCGCAAATAACACCAGGAGTGAGCGGACTAGCATGAGACGGAAAGCCATCAGGCCAAGAGAAGTTTTTACAGAGGTAAGCGACGCCATTAGCGTCAATAGTGGCTTGGGGGTCGACTTTCACCAAATCTCCATCTAGAAATAGATTGGCCTGAAGGGCTGGAAAACCGTGCCCTGGACCGAGAATGAAGGAAAAATTAGGGTCATTTTTGAAAAAACTCTTCAGATTGGCATAAGTGAGGTTTATGCCGTGGCAAGTACCCCAGTGGCCCAAGAGACGAGGCTTAACATCATCAAAAGTAAGCGGACGCTCAAGGAAAAAGTTGTCCTGAAGGAAAAGTTGTGCAACAGAGAGGTAATCGCACATTGAAATCCGATCTTGTATCTGTTGTTTGTTGAAGCTGCCCATCCTGTACATGGTTAAATTATACCACAGATGGGACGAAGTTGCTATTTTTTAGGCCGTTTTTACTTTGACCATGGCCGGGCGCAAAACAGCGCCGTTATAGAGGTAGCCTGGGCGCAAAACTTCGGCGATCACCTCTTTTTCGCCCTCTCCTGGCTCCATCATAGCAGCATCGTGGAGATCTGGATTGAATTCTACCCCTGGAGTGGCATCAATTTTGGCTAAATTGAGCGATTTTAGGGATTTTTCGAGAGTTTTTTCGAGCGGTTTGAGCTCTGGTGTGGCAGAAATAGCACGATCGAGATCGTCTAACAGAGGTAAAATCTGCTTAACTGTCTCAGAACGGGCAAATTCGGCGGTTTGGGCGCGTTGGAGCTCGATCTGCTTGCGATAATTCTCGAAATCGGCGCGAGTACGCTGTAAATCCTGAAGAAGTTCCTCTGGATTTAAGGCTGGCTGTTCTGGTTTTGTGGTTTTCTTATCTTTCATTTTCCTCCTATAAAATCTGTTCTAACATTAATCCGGCGTGGCTGACGAGAGACATGACACGGCCGTAATTTTGGCGGGTTGGGCCTAAAACTCCGATGTAGCTCGAATCTGAAAACGGCGAACGGAATTTGCTGATTATCAGAGAGACTTCAGAGTTTTTGCCGATTGGATTTTCGCGACCGATGAAAATATTCAACGGCTTCCCTGGTGCGGTTTCCTTGAGCCATGGTTCAAGGTTATCGAGCAGCTTAGCAACAGATTGGACGCGGTCAATATCGATGAATTCGGGCTGGGTTAAGAGACGAGAGATGCCAGCGAGATAGAGTTGATCACCGATAGTGGCAAGTCCAAGATTGCCAGTGAGCTCGACCAGAGAGTCAACGGCGCCACGAATAGCGAAATCGGCGCGAGTTTGGGACGCAACACGAGCTTCCAGAGCATGAACGCTGCGCTCGAGGTTTTTATCGGGGAGAAGACGGGTAGGATCTTGCTCACGAAAAACATCATCCACGTTGGTGGTATTCTCCGATAAAGTGTTGACGTAGAAACGATAGCCAGCGTCAGTCGGAATGCGGCCAGCGGAGGTGTGAGGATGGGTAATTAGTCCTGCCTCCTCGAGTTTCGACATCTCAGAGCGGATTGTGGCAGATGAGACGTTAAAAAGCTTAGCCAAAGTAACGCTCCCAACAGGGGCAGCAACTTCAGCATATTCCTCGATAATGGCGAATAAGATTTCTTTTTGACGCTTGGTAATTTCCATAATCTTATTATAGGTAATTAGCACTCGATTGTCAAGAGTGCTAGAGTGGCGAGATTGGCGAGAGCGTGCTATAATGTCTATATGGAAGAAAAGATTGATGCGATTAAAAAATGGCTAGGGGAAGGAAGTATTAATATTTTTGGCTTGCCAATGAGCGGTAAAGATACCGTGGGGGTGCGATTGGCGGAACTTTTGGGGGCGAAATTTCTCTCATCTGGGATTATCATCCGAGCGATGGAGGAAGAAACGAACAATCACATGACAGATAGCGGGAATCTGATACCAAGTGATATGTTTTACGATTGGGTGTTGCCGTATTTTGGACGCGACGACCTGGCGGGGACGCCACTAGTGCTATCTTCGGTGGGGCGCTGGTCTGGGGAGGAAGACTCCGTGATGGCGTCGGCGGAAAAAGCCTATCATCCGATCAAGGCGGTAGTGCTTTTGAATGTCTCTGAGGCGGATGTGATGGAGCGCTGGGAAAAGGCGTTGGAATTAGGGCATCGTGAAATGCCTGGTTTAGTTTCTCAGAGGGCGGACGATAAGAAAAAAGAGGTTTTTGAGAAGCGAATTCAGGAGTTTAGAGAGAAAACTTTGCCAGTTTTGCGTCATTACAAAGAACTAGGCCTGTTGGTGCCGGTTCATGCTGATGGCGATCGCGAAACTGTGTTTGAGAATGTGATTGACGAGCTTTATCAGTTTGCGCGATCTTAATTAGTTGTCGTCGCGCTTAAGCATAACTGTGAAGGCCTCTGATGGTATATCGACTTTGCCAAAACGTTTCATACGGGCCTTGCCGCGTTTTTGTTTGCTGAGAAGTTTAGCCTTACGATCGCGGTCGCCAGTGTGAATTTTGACGGTAACATCTTTGCGGTAGGCGCCGATGGTTTCGCGAGCGATGATTCTGGCACCTATAGCCGCCTGGAGCGCGACTTCAAAACTTTGGCGCGGAATAACTTCTTTGAGTTTTTTGGTGATTTCGCGACCAATTCGCTCAGATTCAGACTTATGGCACATCAGAGAGAGCGCATCGATTCTCTGTCCAGCGACCAAGAAATCAACCCGGACGAGATCTTCGGCGCGGTAATCTGATAATTCATAGTTGAACGAAGCATAGCCAGAGGTGGCGGATTTTAGCTGATCATAAAAATCGGTCAAAAGATTAGCCATTGGCGCCTCAAAATCAATGACGGCACGATCTTCGATGTAGCTGAGGTTGGTTTGATGGCCACGTTTTTCGACGATTAGTCCCAAAACATTGCCAATCATGCTACTCGGAACAATAATTTCACCCTTGACCCATGGTTCGCGAATTTCCAAAATTTCGGATTGGTCAGGGAGATCTGCGGCAGATTTAATCTCAAGTTCTTCGCCAGAATTCAGCGTAACTTCGTAATTAGTTGAAGGGTTTGTGACGACAAGGTCTAGATTATATTCACGTTCGAGGCGCTCCTTGATGATGTCCATGTGAAGAAGCCCCAAGAAGCCGATGCGGAGACCAAAACCGAGAACTGGGGAGTTTTCAGGCTCGAATTGGAGCGCGGAATCAGAAAGCGCAAGTTTTTCAATCGCTTCTTTAAGAGTTTTGTAATCTTCGTTGCTAACTGGGAAAAATCCAGCGTAGACAAACGGCAAAACGTTTTTGTAACCTGGGAGCGGAGTTTTGGCAGGAGTTTTATTCAGAGTGATCGTGTCGCCGACTTTTGCATCACGCGTGGTTTTCAAGTTCGTAACAATGTAGCCAATTTCACCCTCGTTTAACTCACTTTTAGGCGACATTTTAGGGGTTAAAACGCCGACTTCGAGTGCAAGGCCAGTTTTTTCGGCTGCCATCATGCGGATTTCAGAATTTTTGGTGATTTTTCCATCAAAAACGCGGACATAAAGCACCACGCCTCGGTAATCGTCGAAATAGCTATCGAAAATCAGAGCTCTAGTGTCGATTGAGTTCGTTTCGAGACTTTTTGGAGCGGGCGCTTTTTCAACGATGGCGTCAAGTACTTTTTCGACGTTGAGACCAGTTTTGGCGGAAACACCGATGATGTCCTCATGTTTGCAACCGAGCAAATTAATAATTTGAGATTCGACTTTTTCAACGTCGGCGGCAGGAAGGTCGATTTTGTTGATGACTGGGATGATGAAAAGATTCTGCTCGATCGCGAGATAGACATTGGCGAGCGTTTGAGCCTGAATTCCCTGAGTGGCATCGACCACAAGCACAGCGGTTTCAACGGCCTGCAACGACCGAGAAACCTCGTAAGAAAAATCGACGTGACCCGGTGTATCGATTAAATTCAATTCGTAATCCTTGTAATGCATTTGGACAGGGGCGAGTTTGATGGTAATTCCTTTCTCGCGCTCGAGTTCCATTGAATCAAGCAGCTGCGACTTCATCTCGCGTTTTTCAACCGTACCAGTCAACTCCATCATACGATCGGCGAGCGTAGATTTGCCATGATCAATATGAGCGATGATACAAAAATTACGGATTTTATCTAGATTCATTTTTATATTATAACATATTTTAACAGATTATGATATAATGGGACCATGCGAAAAATCTTGGCGGTATCTGGTGGAATTGATTCGATGGTTTTGATGCATATTTTTCGGGACGATCCGGAAACTTGTGTGGTGCATTTTGACCATGGGACGAGAAAGTCGTCTGCGGATGACGCTGATTTTGTGCGCAAAACTGCCGAAAAATATAGTTTAGAGTTTTTTAGCAAGCGTGCCAAACTAGGAGAAAACGTTTCAGAAGAGACTGCTCGTATATCACGGTACGAATATTTTTCACAAATTTCAGAAAAGGTCGGAGGCGAAATTTTTACGGCTCATCATGGTGGCGATCTGGTTGAAACAATAGCAATTAATTTAGTACGAGGCACGGGTTGGCGAGGATTGGTGCCATTTGGGAACAAAATGGTTTGGCGACCATTTGTTGAAACTGGACTTTTACCACACGAAGCTGCGGAGGAGCTGTTTACTTATTCGGTGAGCGATTTAACAGGGGTAAATTTAAATTCTGATGGTGATTTTTCAGCTGAGAGCGCTGGTTATTTTGCCGAAAGATTTATCGTAAGCAAAAAGGCGATTTATAAATATGCTTATGTTCATGATATTAGTTTTCGGCAGGATCCCACTAATGCGGATGATAAATATCTGCGAAATCGCGTGCGTGAAAAACTGAGATTTTTGCCGGATTATAATATCGCGGAACTTTTTAAAATATATCACCAAATGAATAATTTGAAATTGGGCGTTGAGAGTATGGTGGATGGAATTTTGGTTAAGACCGATAATGACGGTGGGTCTGGTTTTGGAACTGGGGCTGTCAAAAGATATCCGCGCGAATGGTTTGCGGAGATGGACGACGAAGTGGCACTGGAAATTTTGCGAGAAATTTTAAAAAGGACGCAGATTTCAGCGACACGGCCGCAGATGTTGGATTTTTTGCAAGCGATTAGAAATTATTCTTCCGGAAAATATTTTAATTTACCAGATGATAAATTAGTAAAAATTACAAAAAGTTGGTTTATTTTATAAAAAGCTCTTGCTTTTTGTAAAAGCTAGTGCTAATATTGGGATATGAGGCAAATAGAAAGGACACAACACAATATTTTTGGCGGGGCAAAAAACAGAGAGGTATGGCAGTACCTACAATGTACCGCCGTTTTTATTGCCTCATTTTTGCTAGCTTTTTGCATGGCTAGCATCTTTATGCCGGTGGATTCGTCACGAGCCGACACCGATGATTCCACTGGCAACTTTTCCCTTGAAGTAGGAACGAGCGAGAAGGCTGATATCGACATCGTTCCTACTCGTGATGGCAATTTTGCAATGTCGTCTGCGACGATCGTTGTGAAAACTGGCAATAAAACTGGTTATACGCTCACAATGTCAGATGCAGACGACAATACGGATTTGGTTGGAGCGCAAACGAACAGTACAATCTCCAGTATTGACACTGAGGTTGAACAGGTTGATTTTCCAATCAATAAATGGGGCTATTCGATTGATGGCGGAGAAAATTTTTTGGCGATTCCAACATTGAACGAGCCAAAAACGATTGAGGAGACCAGTAGTGCGAACCCGGATGATGGTAATGAAACTATTGTAACTTTTGGAACTTAGATTCCAATTCAAAGTGCAAATAATGCCAACAAAATAGGCATGCCCTTAGCTTCTTCCAGTATAATAGTTTTTAAA
>Ga0065708_1006589_pt1 | contig 22808 bp, 21 predicted proteins | sample Hoacrofraction12_2_FD_59095 | JGI IMG/M metagenome (GOLD analysis project Ga0065708, IMG submission 59095) | Hoatzin crop microbial communities from Cojedes, Venezuela, sample from fiber fraction 12 v1 | ecosystem: Host-associated > Birds > Digestive system > Esophagus > Crop | place: Venezuela... | reverse complement strand
TAATAGGTGTACTTTTAACACTCTATTATTTAAGTCTTTATACTTGTCTTTAAGTAAGTAAGTATTTATTAATAGTAAACAAAAATTTATGTATACACATGGTGAATTTATGCCAAAACATATTGTATCAGGACTTAAGTATTTAGCTAGTGTTGAACTTAGAAAAAGTGGTTTGTCACAAAAGGAAATTTCGGGTAGATTAGGTATTGATCGGTCTACTGTTTCTCATTATCTTAATGGTAGAAATTTGTCTTTAGATTCAATTGAAGTAGCTAAAACTATTTTAGAACTTAATCCTAAAGATTTTTTATTAATGACAAATGTTTTGTTTAAAAATTATGAATTCATTCGTCAATTGGTATTAATTTTTAAAATGAATCATTTTGATGCTTATGTTAATGATGAATGTATTGGTTGTGGATTATGTGTGGATTTATGTATAATGAAAGCTATTGAATTAGACTCATTAAAAGCTAAAATAAATCCTCTTTACTGTTGTGGTTGTCTTATGTGTGTTGAAGACTGTCCAACAGATTCTATTGAAATTTTGGAGGTAATCAAATGAGTAATATTAAAGAAGTTAAAGGTAATGACTTTGTTATAAAAAGATTAAGTGATGAAGGAAGAGTTTTATCTTTTAAGAATCATGTATGTATTGGTTGTGGACTTTGTGAATCTACCTGTCCTGTAGAAGCTATTGCAGTTGAAGATATAGCTCCAACAGAACGTAATTATAATGAATATAAAAACACATATTTCAGTGGACATGAAAAAATAACTCAAAATTATGAACTTGCTACTAACAGAAATGAAGGAAAAGCTCGTTTAAATATTGCTGAAGATAAATGTGTTCTTTGTGGTATGTGTAGTGGAGTATGTCCTGCAGGTGCTTTAAACCTTAAAATTGATGAAGTATCCATTAAAGAAATTGAATCTTACCCTCATCTTATTACTCATGCGGAAATTGTTGATGACAAATGTGTTTACTGTAAAAGATGTGAAGTTGTTTGTCCAAGAGAAGCTATTACAATTAATAGAATTTTACCTAAAAGATCCGATTTGGTAACTGGTGAAATTGAAGCAGATGAAGACACTTGTATTTACTGTGGTGCTTGTGCTGAATTATGTCCTGCAGAAGCAATTACTGTAAATAAGAAAACTGGTGAAGAAAGTATTGTTTTCGATAAAGAAAAATGTGTATACTGCCTTGTATGTAAAAAAGCATGTCCTGTTGATGCAATTAAAGCTGTTTGCAGATCCTGTTCCTATGGTGAATACGATTTAGACCCTGCTAAAGCAGTTATTACTGGTGATGCAATAATCGACCAAGAAACTTGTATTAAATGTGGCTGGTGTGCTGGTGTATGTCCTGAAGATGCTCCGATTATTGAAAAACCATTTGAAGGTAATGTAATTGTAGATGAAGAAAAATGTGGTGTTTGCGGTGCTTGTGTAGATGTATGTCCATGTAATGCATTAGAAGTTCCTAAGACCACAGGACCTGTAAGAGGAGTTCCTGTTACTGTTAAAGAAGAATACTGTATTAAATGTGGTGCATGTGAAAAAGCATGTCCTAATGGTGCATTAACAGTTAACAGAACTAAAATTAATTACACTCCAACTAATTCCAAATCTTGGATTACTGCTTTCGAATCTTTAAAAAATTAATTCAATGGATAATATGATTTTTAATAGTTAATTTGAATTATATCTATTAAATGATTTTATTAATTCATATAATTTCATACATATTATAAAATTTATTATCTGTTATTATTAATATTTGATTTTAATTTTACTCATTTAGATTAGCTATTTTTTAATAACTAGTTAATTTTATCTTTTATTTAAATTAACTAGTTAATAATTTAATTTTTATAATTTTTGAATTTCATATTTTAATTCATGTTTTAATTCATATTAATTCATATTAATTTTTAGATTATTGGAAATTAGATTTGTTTATCATTTTTTAAATTTTTGGTAATAATTTTATTGTTGTTTATTTTCTAAGTTTGTGATAATTTTTATTATTGATTAATACAAATTATTTATATTAGTTATTATAAACTATATATTAATAGTAATTAATGTTGTAAAATTGATTGTTTGTATTCAATGAAATAAATTTATGATGTTTGAATAGGTTTATTAGAGCTTTTTTGTATTTATGAACAATAAGATAATTATGATATTAATCATTATTTTATGAAAGAACATAATTTTAATTACTTATTATAAACTAATTGTGATTATAAAAGTAAATTAATTGGTGATTGTATATGGAACTTAAAGTAGATCAAGATAGATGTTTAGGTTGTGGGGTGTGTGTTATAGCATGTCCTGTAAATGCTTCTATCAGTCCTGAAAATGCTGGTGGACATGGTTCTAAAACAACTGAAACTATTATGATGGTTGAAAATGGATTTATCAAGTTATTCAGTGTGGATAAATGTGATAAATGTGGGACTTGTCAAATGTTTTGTCCTGTAGATGCTATATGGCTAGAATAGGAGTGATATTATGCATTATGCAAATAGTTATTTAGAAAAACCTGTTGTAGGTGACCCGAATGTTGTACCTAAAGCAGAACCTGTTAAAGTACTTAGATGTATGTTAAACACTGGTTCTGACATATATCAAGGTGCATGTAAGAAAAGAGGTTCAACTTTAAAAGAAGAATATAAAAATGCTTCTGGAACTTGTTATATGGATCCTCGTGATATGGCAAAATTAGGTGTTGAAAACTGGGATCATGTTCTTGTTACCACTGATTATGGTGAAGTTGTAGTAAGTGCAGCTAGATCAAGAGATGCTCCTCATGAAGGTACTGTATTTATTTGTAAAGGTCCTTGGGCTAATACTGTTGTAAGTCATGAAACTTACTGTTGTTCTGACCCTACTTATAAAGGAATTCACTGTACTGTTGAAAAAACTGATAGAGAAGTTTTATTAATGGCTGATTTAATGAGATGGGTCTATAAAAAATATGTTGATGAAGAAGATGACGACGTTGTTGAAAATATGGAGTCTTTAGGTGAAAGACCATTCTATAACGGACGTAAATGGGAGGAGTTGGAGAACCATGAGTTATGAACCACCTGTAACTGATTATGATTATATTGTAGAAAATTGTACTTGTGCATTCTGTGGATGTAACTGTGATGATTTAGATTTCTTAGTAAAAGACGGTCACGTTGTTGCTGTAAGACACGCATGCAGATTAGGTGCAAGTAAAGTTATGGAAGATTTAGATCAAAGATTAATGGTACCTATGGTAAGAAATGAAGAAGGGGTACTTACAGAAGTTGATTGGGATACTGCTTTAGATACTGCTGCAAAATATATTGCAGAATCTATTAGACCTGTATTCTATGGTTGGTCTGAAACTTCTACTGAATGTATGAAAGAAGGGCTTGAACTTGGTGAATATATTGGTGCGGTATTAGATAACCAAGCTACTATTTGTCACGGTCCAAGTTTACAAGCTATGCAAAATGCTGGATATCCTATTCAAACTTTAGGTGAAGTTAAAAACAGAGCAGACGTTATTGTATACTCTGGAAGTAATGCTATGAACTCTCACCCAAGACATTTAGCAAGATGGGCTGCATTCCCTCGTGGATACTTCAGACAAAGAGGAAGATTCGATAGAACTGTTGTTACTATGGATCCAAAATTCTCAGACACTGCAAAATGTTCTGATATGTGGATTGGATTTGAACAGAATGGAGATTACGGTTTCTACAATGCTATAAGAGCTGTTATTAAAGGTAAAAAATTACAATCTGAATCTGTTTCCGGAATTCCTGCTGAAGATATTTATGATTTAGTAGAAACTATGAAAAATGCAGAATTCGGTACTCTTTTCTTTGGTTTAGGTTTAACTCACACTTTAGGTAAACAAAGAAATATTGATATTGCGATTAAGATGATTCAAGACTTAAATGCAATGAGTAAATGGGGACTTACTCCTATGAGAGGTCACTTTAACGTAAACGGTTTCAATATTTTCATGGCATTTGAAACAGGTTGGGCATTTGGTGTAGACTTCTGTAGAGGATATGGAAGATATATGTTAGGTGAAACCAACACTATCGACTTGCTTGTAAGAAAAGAACCAGATTGTTTCATGGTTATTGCTGCTGACCCTGGTGCTCACTTCCCTAATGGAGCAAACCAACACTTAGCAAATATTCCAGTTATTCAAATTGATATTCACTGGGGACCATCTACTGAACTTGCTGATGTAGTTCTTCCAGGTTCATTTATTTCTGTAGAATGTGGTGGTACCAGTTACCGTATGGATGGTGTACCTATCTGGATGAAAAAAGCAATTGATAAACCGGAAACCTGTCGTGATGACGAATGGATTGTACGTGAAATTAAAGAGAGAGTAATGAAACTTAGAGAAGAGCCTAATGTAGCTCCTAAGTATGTACCTAACCCTAGCTTAGGTTTAAAGAGGTAAGGTGATTTAATGGAATATATACTTAAAAACGGGCTTGTTTATGATCCTGCTAATGAAATTAATGGAGATAAGATGGATATCTGCTTTAAAGATGGTAAAATTGTAGAATCTGTCTCTGATGATGCTAAAGTCCTTGATGTAACTGATAAAGTAGTAATGCCTGCAGGTGTAGATCCTCATGCACACGTTGCAGGACCAAAATTGGTTTTAGGAAGATTATACAGACCAGAAGATTCAAGAAGAGGAGTTTCTCAAAAAACTAAAGTTGAAAGAGCAGAAGCTGGATTTTCTATCCCATGTTGTCCAACAACAGGATACAGATATTCAAGAATGGGTTATGGTACTGTTTGTGAAGCAGCTATGCCTGCTATGGAAGCAAAACACACTCATGAAGAAATTGCTACTATTCCAAACATTGATATAAATCCTTTAACTTTATTCGGTAATAATTGGTTTGTAATGGAATATGCAAGAGAAAACAGACTTGAAGACTTAGCTGCTTATATTGCAGCATTTTTAAGAGTTTCTAAAGGATACGGTGTAAAAATTGTAAACCCTTGTGGTGGTGAAGCTTGGGGTTGGGGTAAGAATGTACATGGATACAATGATTCTGCTCCTTACTTTGATGTAACCTCAAGACAAGTTGTAACTGCATTAGCTAAAGCTAATGAAATGTTAGGACTTCCTCATTCTATTCATATTCACCCTAATGATTTAGGACACCCTGGTAATGTTCCAACCACTATTGAAACTTTAGATTCAATTAGAAATATTGCTAAATCAACTAAAAAAGCAGCACAAGTAAGAGATCAAACTGTACATTGTACTCACTTACAATTCCACTCTTATTCTGGTAATAGTTGGAAAGATGCAGCATCCGGTGCAGATGAAGTAGCTAAATTTGTTAATAAAAGTCCATACATGACTTGTGATATTGGACAAGTTACTTTTGATGAAACCACTACAATGACTGCAGATGCTCCTATGGAATATGACTTATTTAAAATATCCGGTTTAAAATGGGCTAACAAGGATATTGAATGTGAAACATCTTCAGGAATTATTCCTTGTATTTATTCACCAAAAACTCCTGTTGCTACTTTACAATGGGCTATTGGTCTTGAATTATTCTTGTTAATTGATAATCCATGGCAAGTATGTTTAACCACTGACCATCCTAATGCAGGACCATTCATAAGATATCCAAGAATTATCTCTTGGTTAATGAGTGCTCCTAGAAGAATGGAAATGATTGATAATGGTGAAGTGCACAAATGGTCTCATAAAAGAACTGGTCTTGCAGGTATTGATAGAGAATATGATTTCTATGACATAGCTACTATTACAAGAGCTTCCGCAGCAAGAATTCATGGATTCGCTGATAGAGGAGCACTTACTCCTGGATATAATGCAGATATTGCTGTTTATGATGTAAATCCAAATGACTTTGACCCTTCAAGAAATCCAGAAGAAGTTGAAAAAATATTCACTGGAGCAGCTTATACAATTAAAGATGGTCAAATTCTTTGTGTTGATGGTGATCTTGTTGCTACTAAACCAAGTCATGTTCTTTGGACTGATGTAAAAGGTTGGGAACAACAAGAAGCAGATATTGTTAATGAAATTATGCCTTTCTTTACTCAATATTATTCACTTAAATGGGAAACTTACCAAGTACATGATCATTACTTGTCTAACCCTATTGCAGTAGAGGCACCGGCTAAATAATTAAGGAGTGTGTGTAGATGAAAACTATAACTTTTAATCAAAAGAAAACTTCTTCAATTGCTTTAGAATTTGATGAATTAATTCCAGATACTATTTATACTTGGGAAGATGCAGATTTTGATGCATATCAAGTTCCTATTGGTAACTCAAGATTCCCTCTAACTGATTTCTTTGACATAATTGTTGAAGGTGAAGCAAATTCTCCATCTGAAGTTAAAATGATTTTAAATGGAGATTATGGCAGAGTCAAATACATCGGTTACAGAATGAGTGCTGGTGAAGTTGTTGTAAACAGTGGTGCGGATCTTCATGCAGGTGCTGAAATGTCTGGAGGAATTGTCACTGTTCACGGTAATGTAGAAGCTCATGCTGGTCGTGAAATGTCTGGCGGTAAACTTGAAATTATGGGTAACACTAAAGAATTTACTGGTGCTTCTTACATTGGTGAATGGAGAGGTATGACTGGTGGAGAAATTATTGTTCACGGTAATGCTGGAAAACAATGTGGAGAATGTTTAACCGGTGGTAAAATCCATGTTTTAGGTGACTGTGATATTCTTGCAGGTATTCATATGACTAAAGGTACCATTGAAATTGATGGTAATGTTAACCGTTGGCCTGGAGGTCAAATGAAAAACGGAAACATTATTATTCATGGTAAAGTTGGAAGATTACTTGAAGGTTTCGTAGAACAAGGAATTGTAGATGATCCTGAAGTTAATGGTATTGTATATCCAGGTAAATACATTGAATATAAAGGAGACATTGCTTTAAACGGTAAAGGTGCTTTATATATTGATGCTGAGAAAAACAGAGATAGATTATCTACTTGGATTGAAGAAGACGATGAATATAATGCTATTAGAGTATACAGAGAACAATAGGTATTTAATAATTGGTGTTTAATATGTATGATACAATTATTTTAGATTTTGAATATTCTGATAATGGTAATGATTTTGATATACTTTCCAAAGTATATCTCGAATACAACTCTATCCTTATCGATAGACAATATAAAAATTCTAAAGATGCAATTGCTACTCAAAGAATTAGATATCCTGATATCTCTGATGTCGAATTAAACGGTGATTGTATTATCATCACCTATTCAAAAGGATCTGTCTATCTTAAAAATAAGGATAGCGATGCAATTCAAAATTTCTATAACAAATTAGTTGAAATTAAAGATAACTAATTACACTTTAATCAGTTATAAAGTTATAATTTAATTTTTAACTTTATTTTTATTTATTTAAATTCATTTAAAGTTTAATTCCAAATCTTTAATTTAATTTTTATATTTTTATTTAAGTTTTAATATTTATTATTAAATATTAAATCTCTTTTTATTGGTGAATTTATGGTTAAAGAAATAATTTTAAGTCCTGATGAAATTATTGAGTATGTAAGAACAGAAGTTAATGAAGATGATATATTCGAACTTTCTTATAATCGTGTTTTTGCTCCAGGAGTTGTTTTAGGAATCACTCCTGAAGACGAAGAAACTGGTGAAGGTTTAAGAATCGGTCTTCAGCTTACTGGTAAAATACTCTCAGATTTTGTTGAAATTGATTTACACAAACTAAAAGATGAAATTCTTGAGATTCGCCACATTCCTGGTGGAGATCCCGATGATCTTGATAATCTCATCATAATCGAAGCATCTATGTAAATTTAAACTTAATAAATTGAGATTTTTAATTCTTATTTAAAACTATTATTTGAAGCGAATTTAGTGGGAGATATAATGAAATATAAAATTACAGCTGTTAATACAAATAATAATGAAGTCATTGAGTTTGAATTAGAAAAAATTGATGACAAACTTGCATACTACGATGCTAATTTAGAAAAATATGTTCATCCTCAAGAAGTAGCTGACAATGTTATTCGTGAAGTCAACAACAACCTTGTTTTAGTTAATTCTCCAATCCATGCTATGGAAGTTGGTGAAGAAGCTGAATTCAACCAAAGTATGACTTTTAACATTTCTATTGTTTGCGAAGAATAATCTTCATTATCTATTCTATTTTTTATTTATTTTTTACTTATTTTTTTTATTTATTACTTGTTTTTTAACTTGATTTTTTATTCTTTTTTTATCGTTTCTTATTCATTTTTTCACTTATCTTTTTTAATTTATTTTTTTAATCATATAAAATTGTTTCATCATATAGAAATAGTTTTATATCTTAAAAATTATATTATATATTATACTAAAGTTAATTAAGTAATACTTATATCTAAGTAAAAATTATATTTAATTAATAAGACTATATTCATTAATAATTATCATAATGTTATTTGGATATAATTTTTATTTTTATTTATTATATTTTTGGAGAGTGGTTATTATGGTAGATAAAAAAGTAAAAATGTCTTCTGATGAAGCTATAGATTATATTAGAAATAATGTTAAAGAATTTGACAGATTAGAATTAGCTTATAATCGAGTATTTGCAGAAGGTGATGTTTTAGGTCTTGATTTTTCTGAATATAATGGAGTTCCAGGTTTCAGAATAATGATTGCTATTGATGGTGAAGTTATCAGTGATGCTGTTGAAATCGATTTAATTGAGTTTAAAGAAGATATCATTGAATTTTATCATTATCCAAAAGACGAAGAAAAAGAATCTGTATTTGTTGAGGTTATTTAATAAATTTTCTTTCTATTTTTTTCTATTTTTTTCTATTTTTTTCTATTTTTTTTCTATTTTTTTTCTATTTTTTTCTATTTTTTTCTATTTTTTTCTTTCTATTTTTTATTTTATTCTTAAATCTATTTTTTGATATTTGATAAGATAATAGCTATTTACATACACCATATATTTATTACAATAATTGTTTTTTAAAATGTACTTTAATATATTTGATTAGTCTTATTTTTAAAATGAATTGTTTTAGTATTAGTTTGTTTTTATTGTGGTTTTTTATTATTTAATTAATAGTATGATGTATTCTGAAAAATCATATTTTTTATTAGGTGAGTATGGGTTTATAATTTATTGATGGAATATTAAATCCATGTCTTCAAGAGGCATTATGCTTTCAATAGCTTTGACTTCTATTTCAATTTCGTTTTCTTTTATTGCAGCTATTGAGTTTAAACCGCTTCCTGCTACGATACCAAAATTATAATTGTCTACTTTAGCATTGTATACTAATTCTCTTGGTTTTCCTATTTTAAGGACTGAAAAATGTTGTTCGGTGATTTTGTTTAGAATTTCTTCGCTGTTAGGTCGTGCAATGTAAGGTACTTCTTTTATGGAAGCAAGAATTTTTTTAGGGCCTTGTTTTTTGCTTATGTTGAAAAGGTTTTTGAAGATGAATATTTTATGGGGATCTATTGAAGAACCATTGTATGAAATCATTTCTATAAAAAGAGGAGGTTTTCCAAGTTCCAGTAATCCTCCGTATTGGGGAGTACATAGTATTCCATTGTTTATGAGTATTCCATCTATTGTTGAGCTACAGACTGTAGCTAGGCCTATTTTGTCTTTGTTTGTAGGGTGTTCGACTAGTTTAAAGTAGGGATTTATATATTTTGGGTAATCTTTATACATTTTTTTGAAAATGTCTAGTGATTCGTTCAGTTGTGTTTTGTTCAAATAGGAAATGTTGACTATAACGTTTCCTTGTTGAGTTTCAATGTCGTAGTTTACTTTGCTTATTCTGTTTAATGATTTACTTAGTATGAATGGTGTTTTTTTAGATTTTATGTTGTTATATTTGTTTTTATTTTTGTTAGGTTTTATTTGGTATTTTACCTGTTCAAATTCTTTTAATTTTTTATAATCGAATAGTTCTTCACCAGTTTTAATATTGACTTCATAATCTTTTTCTTGTGCTGCACAAAATGGAGTTAATCCTCCAATTATTGAAATTCCTACCATTCCTTCAGGAACAGGAATTCCAAGTACTTTTTCTCCAACATCTCCTATTTCAAGAACTCCTGAAATTCCTACTTTTTTTAGTTTTTCAATAATGTTTTTAGCTTTATCTAAACTATTGTAAGGTATTAATCTAAAATTTGCAGGTATTCTTCCATTACCTTCTTCAACTACATCTAATACAGAAGTCATATCTTTAGCTATAAATGCTTCAAGTGGAGGTATTGATGTTTTTTTATAGGATATTAATTCGGAGAATTTAGTTGGAGAATAATCTTCTATGGTTACAAGCCCTCCATATTCTGGAATAGATACAATACCGTTTTTTAAAAACACTCCATCGATAGTAGTACCGCAAACGGTTTTCATAACATATCCTGTTTTATCTTTTATTTTTGTTTTTTTAGCATTTATTAAAGGACTTACACATACTCCTGCTTTAAATACTTTTTTTATAATATCAAAAGCATCATTATCCAGAATGTTTGAAGTATTTACTATAACATTTCCTTCTTTTTTATCATAATCTAAAGTTGTTTGGTAGATTTTTTCTTCAAATTTAGAGAAAGTAAAATCAACTTGGTCATATATTAGGCCTTTTTCAAGTTTCACTCGTCCAAGTTCGGTGATTACTCTGCCAGAATATCCTTTTCTTTCAGTATAACCTTTTTCATCAAGAATTTGCATATGGTATCTAACTGCTCTTTCTCCAAGATTATATCCTTTGGTTTTAAGTTCTTCAGCTATTACCTTAGATCCAATTGCTTTTTCTTTATCATTTAAGATTCTTAAAATTTCTATCATTCTATGTTCAGATTCTGACATGTAATCTCCTGTTAAACAATTGATTATATTATTGGTGCGTTATTTAAATTATAAAATAATTGTGGCTTTATAGGGTATTTATATTTTGTTTGATTTAATTATATCAATCAAACTTTTCATTGATTAATTTAAAATTTATAAATAAAAATAATGAGTCATTGGCTATTTTCGATTAATTTAAACTTTATAAAAAAATAATGAATCATTAGCTATATAGCTAATGATTAAATTTATTTTATAAATTCAAATATTTTTTCTGTTCATATCCGAATACTTGTACTCTGTATTCGTCCCATTCTTCATATTTGGAGTCTAGGAATGCATTAAATATATGTTCTCCAAGTGCTTCTTTTAAAACCTCATTGGTTTCAAAGGTGTGGTAAGCTTCCCAAAGACTTGAAGGCAGTAATTCAATACCTAATTCTTCTCTTTCTTCATCACTTAACTCGTAAATATTAAGTTCTACAGGGTCTCCTGGATCGATTTTGTTTTTGATACCATCTAATCCTGCTTCTAACATTACAGCAAATGCTAAATATGGATTACAAGTTGGGTCCGGACTTCTATATTCTATACGTGTAGCTTTTCCACGTGCTGCAGGAACTCTGATTAATGCTGATCTATTTTTAAGACCATAAGATATGTATACTGGAGCTTCGTAACCTGGAACTAATCTTTTATATGAGTTTACGGTAGGGTTTGTTACTGCAGTTAATGCAGCGGAATGTTTTAATAAACCTCCAATAAACCACATTGCTTCTTGAGATAATCCGCTTTCTGTTGAATCATCTGCAAATATGTTTTCACCATCTTTGAATAAACTTTGGTGACAGTGCATTCCACTACCGTTTTCACCAAAGAATGGTTTTGGCATAAAGGTAACTCTGTAATCGAATCCATCAAAATCAGCCATATTTGCTACAATAGCTTTAATTGCTTGTTTAAAGGTTATTACAGCATCTGCAGTTTTTAAAGCATCATCAAATTGGAATGCAATTTCATTTTGACCAGGTCCTACTTCGTGGTGACTTGCTTCTACTTCAAAACCTAATTCCTGTAGATTGGTTGTAATTTCTCTTCTGAAATCAGTTCCTTTATCAATAGGTTCTACATCAAAATAACCTGCACTGTCATGTGGAATTGGGTATCCGTCGTCATCGGTATCTACTATAAAGAACTCTGGTTCTGGTCCTATGTTGTAAGTATAACCTTCTTTTTTAATTTTATTCAATGCTTTTTTAAGTATTCCTCTTGGATCGCCTTCAAATGGCTTTCCATCCGGAGTATAAATATCACAAATAAATCTGCAAGATGCAGACTCTTCAGGTCTCCAGGATAATGCAGAATAAGTACTTAAATCTGGTTTTAATACGAGATCACTTGCATTTATTCCTACAAAACCTGCTATTGAAGATCCATCGAATAATATCCCATTTTCAAATACATCTTCCATATTTTCTAATTTACATGGTATTGATACGTTTTTCGGAACTCCATGTAAATCCACAAATTGAAGTCTAATAAATTTAATATTGTCTGCTTTCATTTTTTCAATTACAGTTGCAATTTCTTCATCCATCAAATCATTTCTCCATTGTATACTTTTTGATTATAAAATAAATATCAATATTTTCAATTAATTACTTAATAACAACATTAACAGTATTGGGTTGATGATTAAATTTTATATAATGATTAAATTTTATATATGATATTATATTATCTAATTATTTGATTATTTAATAAAATCATCTCAACTTAAATTATTCCATCAAAAATATTTAATAATTATCTACGGAAATATATTTCCTTATAATTATATATTTATTTATTAACATATTAGTTTATTGTTTTCATCACTTTTAAATCTTTTCTAAATGTATAATTTTTTCATTTTTTTATATTATTTAGTCTAAAATTTATTTTCAATCCTAAAAACTTTTTATTTTTTTTATTTAAAATTGAACAACTTTACAATTATTTTTAAAGGATAATTTTTCTCTTTTTGAAATGTACCATTTTTTCAATATTTTTTAAAATTTTGTATAATTTCTAAACCTGTAAAATTTTAATAATATCGATTCATCATTTATTAATAATTCAAATAACCTATTAAAGTTCTAACAATCTATTAAAGTTCTAATAACCTAAATGATTCCAAATTAAGCAAATCAAAATTCAAAATCTTTGGAGCATATGTTACTTCTCCAATTCCAGTTATAATTTTATAAGCTTCAAATGCTTCTAAACACCCTATTATATTTGGAGTAGGTCCTATTGCGGGTGGAACTCCTTGAGTTAAATTAGAAACTTCTTCTTTTATATCTTCACTCAATTCTTTCCCATTTGAAGGTAGGGAAAACATTTCTTCATAAGATTTTGTATCCTTATTAAACACACTTAATTGTCCCATGGTTCCATGAATTGCCCCATGTATGTATGGTATGTTATTTTCTCTTGCAAATCTGGTTGTTATGATCCTTGTTAAAATATTGTCCAATGCATCAATAATAATATCATGTTCCTTAAGTATTTCTTCAACATTCTCTTCATTTATTTCTGCATTCACAGAATTAACCTTGGTATACGGATTTATTAACCTGACCTTTTCTTTTGTAACTTCATTTTTCAAAAGACCCACACAATCTAAACTTGCCATAGTTTGCCTATTTAAATTAGACACATCATATTCATCTTTATCTATAATAGTTAACTCTCCAATACCCATACGCGCCAACATTTCTATAGTTTCTCCACCTATTCCTCCACAGCCAATCACAGCTATTTTAGAATCTTTAAATCTTGTTTGCTGACTTTTTGTAACAATACTCATCTGACGACTAGCTATTTCCCAATAACCAAACTCTTTATATCTCTCAGGCATTTTATCACATTTTAAACTTTATTTATAATATTTTTTATTTTATTAATTCTTTTTTTTCCTATTTTATTAATTTATTTTTTTTTATTTATTCTTCTATTATCCTTATTTTTTTATTATTTTTTTATTTATTCTTTTATTATCCTTATTTTTATTATTCTGTCATTTTCATTAATCTTGTACTTATTTTTTTAAAAATACACATATTTTTTACCAAAAAATTCTTCTACTTTTTTTAAGTCCTCAGAGATATTAATCATTTGTGTACAAAAGTTTAGACATTCTTCACAGTGTATACAACTTTCAGCTCTTTCTTTAGAAGATAATGAGAAATATTGTATTGCACTTCCTTTAGGATTATTGAGCATTTTTGCTGTATTGTATTCTCTAAAGCAACTTGGAATATCTACTCCATGAGGACAAGGCATACAGTATCCACAACCTGTGCAGTCATTTCCTTTTTTAAGTTTATACTCCCAAGCAACTTCTTTTATAAGATCTTGATCATAAGGACTAATAGAATCAATTTCACTTCTTGATGCAATTTCAATATTTTCTTTTACTTGTTTTAAAGAATTCATTCCACTTAAAACAGTATCTACTTCTTTAAGATTCCAAAGATATTGAAATGCCCATTCAAGAGGAGTTCTTTTTTCTTCTGCCATGTCCCATAAATTTTGAATATCCTGGGGAATATTATTTACTAAGGTTCCTCCTCTAAGAGGTTCCATAATCATATTTCCAAGACCTAACTGATCAATATACTCTACTCCTTCTCTTCCAGATTGATATCTCTCATCAATATAACTCATTTGAGTAAGTGCAAATTCCCATTTGTCATAATCATCTGTAATATCTACAATCATGTCCATTTCAGTATGTGCGGAAAATCCTATATGTTTCACTCTTCCATCTTCTAAAAGACTATCCATAAATTCAAACACATCTAAATTTTTATAATTATTCCATGCACTTTCATTTAAAGAATGAAGCAGATACAAATCAATACTGTCTGTTTTCAAATCTTTTAATTGCTGATTAAAAATAGTTTCCATATCCTCTTTTTTTCTAATTAACCAACTCGGCAACTTTGTAGAAAGAAGTATATCATCTCTATAAGATTGTTCATTTAAAAATCTGCCTAAATACTCTTCGCAATTTCCTTTTCCAGATAAACTATCTCCATGATAAGAATAAGCAGTATCTATAATATTTATCCCATTATCAATACCGTAACTTAATATTTTATCCGCCTTTTCAGTATCAATTTCACTATTTTTCTCAAAATGAGGCAGACGCATACATCCAAATCCAAGTATTGACACTTTCTCTTTAGTCTTTCCAAGAGTTCTATATTTCATAATTAAACTTTTAATAATTTTATTTTTTATAGTTTTTTATTTTATTCTAGTTATTATGAAATAATTAAATAATTAATTTAATAAATTTTTAAAAACAGTTTTTAATTATTATTTAGTATTAAAAAAGGGAGTTTAGTTAATAATTTATTTAAAAATCTTAAAAAAAGTAGTTTGATTAAATAAATGATTAAAATTAGTAAAATAAGTTATAATAAAATAGTAATGATGTAATAATTCCTGGGATTTTGAAAAATGCCGGGAGCGGGATTCGAACCCGCGGCCTCACGGTATCCCAGGAAATAAGTCAGAGCACTGCTTTAAATACCCTATGAGCCGTGCGCTCTAACCAGCTGAGCCACCCCGGCATCAGACAGTAATAAAATATAAGTAGTTTATAGTTTATATAGTTTTGTATTGTTCGTATGGGTTTGTATTTTTATTTTGTTGTTTTTTTGGTTTTTTTAATTTTGTCTTTTTTAAAATCTTTATTTTTTGCTTTATTTTTTCCTATTTTTTGATTTTAATAATTTTTTATTGATTTTATTTTTGTATTTTTAGTTAATTTTTTATAATATTTTATTCATAATTATTATTAATATTAATTTTTAGATTATTTATTGAATTATTCTGTGTATTGATTTTTAGAATTAATTCTTATTATTTTTTTGTAGGAGGATTGTTATGAGTAATGTTAAGGATATGTCTCTTGCTGATGAAGGAATTAGGAAAATAAAATGGGTTCAAAAACATATGCCTGTTTTAGAACATATTAAAAAGCAATTTAGTGAAGAGAAACCATTTGAAGGGATAACTATTGGGTCATGTTTGCATTTGGAACCAAAAACAGTAAATTTAGGTTTGACTTTACAGGAAGGTGGTGCTGAAGTAGCTATGACTGGTTGTAATCCTCTTTCAACACATGATGATGCAGCTGCAGGAGCTGCTGCTTTAGGTTTAAATATTTATGGTTGGAGAGAACAGACTGATGAAGAGTATTATGAAGCTATTGATAATGTTTTGTCTCATAAACCTGATATTATTATTGATGATGGCGCAGATATGATTATGTATCTTCATGAAAAAAGACCTGATCTTTTGGAAAATATTAAAGGTGCTTGTGAAGAAACTACTACAGGTGTTCACAGATTGGAAGCAATGTTTTCTGATGGTGCTTTAAAATTCCCGGTTATTGCTGTAAATGATGCTTACACTAAATATTTATTTGATAATCGTTATGGAACAGGTCAATCTTCCTTAGATGCTATTATGGGAACTACTAATATGTTAATAGCTGGTAAAAATGTAGTTGTCTGTGGATATGGTTGGTGTGGCCGTGGAGTAGCTTCAAGAGCTGCAGGTCTTGGAGCTAATGTAATTGTTACTGAAGTAGATCCAATCAGAGCATTGGAAGCAAGAATGGATGGTTATCGTGTAATGAAAATCAGAGAAGCAGTAAAAATAGCTGATTTGATTATTACTGTAACTGGAAATGTTGATATTATTCATGGTGATGATTTTAAATACATGAAAGATGGATGTATGCTTTCTAACTCCGGACATTTCAACGTAGAAATCAATAGACAAGATTTGGAATCACAATCAGTTTCTGTTGAAGAAGTCAGAGAAAGTATTGAAATGTTTACTATGAAAGATGGCAGAAAAATCTACCTGCTTGCTGATGGAAGACTTGTAAATTTGGCTGCTGCACGTGGTCAAGGTCACCCTGCTGAAATAATGGATATGAGTTTTGCAGTACAGGCTTTATCTGCTAAATATATCGTAGAAAACAATCTTGAACTTAATGTCAAAAAAGCTCCCGACTTTATTGATGATGAAGTAGCTAGACTCAAACTTAAATCAATGAATATTGAAATTGACTCCTTATCTGAACGTCAAAAAGAATATTTATCTGACTGGACTGAAGGAACTTAATATATAAAATTGTTTGAAGTATTTGTTTATTTTTTTCTATTTTTTCATTTTTTCTATTTTTTCATTTTTTTCCATTTTATAAATTTTTAATTAATCATTTTTAATTTAATTCTTAATTTTTATTATTTTTTTCATTTGGAGGATATGATGTCTTATTTTAGATATATTGATAATGGCAGAGGACCTACTAAACTGTTTATTGGTGGTGTTCATGGTTCGGAAGGTGAAATCACAATAGATTTGCTTAAACATTTAAATGTTGAAGATTTTTCCGATGGTCAAATCTATATTTACAATTTTGATAAGACTTCATATATTTCTACATTAAAAGAAGAATTTTATCAATCTTCCCAAGGCAAGAAGATATTGTCTTTAATTGAATATTATAAACCTGATTTCTACACAGAACTTCATTCTTACAATATTCAACACTTTAAAAATCTTGTGGGTTATGGGAGATTGGACGTGCAAGGTGTTCCTCCTCTTATAGATTGCGGTAATTATGTTCTATGCAGTTCCGTTTCTCCACTTATTCGAAGAAAATACTTTTCCAAATATGATATTTGTCAAACTTTAGAATTTCCTTCATTTAAAGGAGATGATGCAAAACTATCTGTTGATGAGTTAAAAAATAAATATGGTTTTGTAAAAGAAGATTCTGTTGATGAATACCTGAAGTTTCTAAAACTTATCACTTTAGCTAAAAATAGAAAGGAATTTGAAAATTTAGTCCTTATGAACTATCCGAAACAGGTAGATCTGGCTATTAAATATGTTCATATGATGTATGATGATGAATTTCCACAATATTGATTGATTTATCCTGTATTTTTTTAATTATTTGTCATAATATCTTTTAATTGTTATTTGTTTCTATCTTTTTTTTAATTATTTAAAACCAGTCTTCTAAACTTTTCTGTGTTGAGTTTAGTTTTTTCATCTTGTTTACAACATTCAGGACTCTATTTTGTGAAAATCCGTGTTGTTCGCACATGAATTCACAGATTTTTTCAATGTTTACTTTTTTGAATTTAATATTGTAATCTTTGTTTACATTGTGGTTTAAGAAGATTTTTCTAAGCTCATCAGGTTCTATTGGTATGTCTGTAATCTCTTTCTGTTCTAATATTTCTTCTAAAGTGTTATTTTTTATTAATTTTAAACCTGTTTTTGCACCAATTCCGTGAATTCCTTCGTTAAAATCAGTTCCAACCATCAGTGCAACATCTACTAGTTGTTCTCTTGTTAATTCAATATCGGATAATACTTTTTCAAGTTCTAAATATTCTAAATTGGATAATCCTCCGCTTAATGTGAGATTTCTAATGATTCTAGGTGCTCCAAATAGTAAACAATCGTAATCTTGTGAAGCTACTGCCCATGCATCTCCATTTTGAACCATGTATGCTCCTTGTGCTTCTCCTTCTCCTTGGGCTTGGACATAGGGAATACCCATATATTCTAAAAGTTCTTTAGATGATTCTATTATATATTCTGACATTCTGGAACTTCTGATTGCATATTTTCTTGCAGTTTCATCATCTCCTCGAGCTTGAGCTTCCTTCCATTTTTTTTCAGCTTCTTCTCTTACAGCTCTTCTTTGTTCTATGGTTTTACTTTTATATTCTGATGATGCTCCGTCAAATACATAAATCGGTTTTATTCCTTTCTCTACAATTGATGATGTTCTATATAATATTCCGCTTAAATGTGATGTCACGTTTCCTTCTTGATCTCTAAGAGGACTTCCGTCTCTTTGTCGAATTCCAGATAAAAACTGATAAAGAGTATTATATGCATCAATAGCTACTATTCTTCCTTCCAGATCTTTTAAATTAATCTCTTCAGGAGATACAATGTCTTTAAATTTTACTCCCATTTTTACACCTTTCTATTATAGTTATTGTAAATTATCCGGATTTTCAATAAATCCTTGTATTGCAGATGCAGCAACTACTCCTGCATTAGCTAAGTAAACAGATGAGTTTGGATCTCCCATTCTTCCTTTGAAATTTCTATTGGTTGATGATATACTTGTTTCTCCTTCAGATAAAACACCCATATGTCCTCCCAAACAAGGTCCACAGCCAGGATTGGAAACTATTGCTCCTGCATCTAAAAATGTTTTTATAAAACCTCTATTTAATGCTTCTTCATATATTTCTCTTGATGCTGGAATAATAATTAATCTGACATCATCATGTACTTTTTTATCTTTTAAAACTTCTGCTGCTTGAGCTAAATCAGGTAATCTTCCATTTGTACAAGATCCGATGAAACCTTGGTCAATATGAGTTCCTGCAATTTGAGATAATGGTTTGACGTTATCTACATCATTTGGACAAGCTATTTGAGCTTCCATATCATCTATATTAAACAGATATTCTTTTGCATATTCGCAATCTTTATCTGATTTTACAATATTCAATTCTTCTTTTCTTTTTCCAGTTCTATTGCATACATATTGGATAGTTGCATCATTCGGTTCCATAATTCCGTTTTTCGCACCCATTTCAATTGCCATATTCGTAATGGTCATTCTACTTTCTACAGATAAATTGTCTATTGTTTCTCCACAGAACTCTGCAGTTTTATATGTAGCTCCAGCTATTCCAATTTCTCCAATAATATTTAATATTATATCTTTTGATGTTATTCCTGGATTTAATTCTCCTTCAACTTCAATTTTCAATGCTTCCGGAACCATAAACCATGTTTTTCCAGTAGCATAAACCATAGCTATATCTGTAGCTCCCATTCCAGTTGAAAATGCTCCAAATGCTCCATAAGTACAAGTATGTGAATCTGCACCCACTATAAGCTTTCCAGGCTCAACAAGCCCCATTTCTGGAAGAACCTGATGGCAAATTCCTTCTCCATGAGTATAATGATGTTTGATATTCTGTGTTTTAATGAAATTCCTAGCTACTTTTTGAAATTCGGCAGAACCAATAGTATTTGCAGGTATTACATGATCAAATACAATAGCTATTTTTTCATTATCCCATACTTTATCACTGATCTTCTCAAAAGTTTTAATCGCAGGCGGTGAAGTTCCATCATGAGACATTGCAAGATCCACTTCAGTTTCTATTATTTCTCCTGGATTCACTTCTTTTCCAACTTTCTGGGATAATATTTTTTCAGTAATGTTCAAATTTAATCTCCTAAATACTTTTTATATTTTAACTTGATAAAATTCATTTTTTTTAATATTTAAAATGTTTATATCTTTTTCATAATACATTTTTTATAATGCATTTTTTTCATAATACGTTTTTATAATGCATTTTTTTCATAATACATTTTTTATAATGCATTTTTTTCATAATACATTTTTTATAATGCATTTTTTTCATAATACATTTTTTATAATGCATTTTTTCATAATGACTTTTTCATAATACATTTTTTATATTATATTGTTTATTATGATTTATCAACTTTTATTTTTATAATTTATCTTTTATAAAAATAGTTGATTTATAATTGGTTGTATAATATCTAAGGATAGTTATAATTTTAAGTAAATTGTATTATGTTGTGATATTATAATTTATTTGATTTTAAAAAAGAAAGGAAAATTAAGAAAAATTAAGAAAAATTAAGAAAAAAGAAAATAAGAAAAATTAAGAAAAAATAATAAAAAAAATGAAAGTAAAATAAGAAAATAGAGAGAATAAAAAATAAATAAGAAAAAATAGCTATTGATTAGTCAATAGAATAATTAATAGTTTGAATTTTATTGTTAAAAGTCTACAGCTTGGTCAATACTTCTTACAATGTCTTTAAATACGTCGTCGTTGATGTATTTTCCTTCTTCACGGCTTTGTTTAACTTTTTTAACAATTTTACAGAGTTGGTCTTTGGTAACTTCGTATCCGCATTCGTCTAATTTAGCTTTAACAGCTCTACATCCGGAATGTTTACCTAAAACGAGTTGTCTTTTTTGTCCGACGAGTTCTGGTAAGTAAGGTTCGTATGTGAGAGGTTCTTCAATAACTGCGTCAACATGAATTCCGGATTCATGTCTAAATACGTTTTTACCTACGACTGGTTTGTTGTAAGGTATAGGAAGTTTTGTTCTTTGGGATACTAGTTCTGAAAGTTCTTGGATGTATTTTGTTTTAAATCCTAAATCTTTTCCATATAATATTTTTAAAGCCATTATGAGCTCTTCAAGTGAAGCATTTCCTGCACGTTCACCGATTCCATTTACAGTGGTTGATACAGCATTTCCTCCAGATAGAAGGCCATAAATTGAATTTATTACAGCCAATCCGAAGTCGTTGTGGCAGTGCATAGCAATATCAATGTCTGTAACTTTTCTGATTTCTTTAATTAAAAAGCTAATTCCTTGAGGGGTAATTGCTCCTGTTGTATCTGCAATATGTACTCTGTCAGCACCGAATAATTCTGCTTTAGCATAAATTCTTTTTAGGAAATCTAAATCAGTTCGTGTTGCATCTTCTGCTGAGAAAGCTACGAATAATCCATGGTCTTTAGCATATTCAATGGATTTCATACAGATATTCAATGCTTCTTGTCTTGTAATGTGCATTTTGTGTTCTAAATGTATGTCTGATGTTCCCATAAATGTGATAACACCATCAACATCACAATCTAAAGCTTTATCAATATCTTCAATTTTTGTTCTAGCTAAACAAATTATATCTGCATTTAATCCTTCATTAGCTATTTTTTTAACTGTTTCTGCTTCTTTTGCTGAAACAATAGGAAAACCTGCTTCAATTTGATGAATTCTTAAATCATCAAGTTTTTTAGCTATTGTTACTTTGTCATCTTGGTTAAGACAAACTCCAGGGGTTTGTTCCCCATCTCTTAAAGTAGTATCATAAATAGTGATGTTTTTAGGAAATTTTATTTCTTCTTCTTTATTAAATGGGCTGATATAATATTGCATTCTTTCACTCTTTATCGTTTTTACCTTTTTTAGTTTTAATTTTTTATAAATTTATAAATATTTTTAAGTTTTTATAATTCTCTTTAATATAATCTTTAAAGATTGTATATAATATTTATTAACATTTGTTAATTGCTTATTATAAATCTTTGTTTTTATGATATATTTTTTGTTATTATTTTTTTATTAGAATTATCTTTGCTTATCTTTTAATTCTAATAATTCCAAGTAAGATGTTCTTTCAAATCCATCAGTAATATCTAATTCTTTAAACATATCAAATATCTTATTTTGTGCTTCAGTGTAGTCTGTTCCATCTTCTAAGGTGATTTCAATTTCCATATATGGTTCAAGTCCTTCTACATCATCCAGACTTATTTCAAAATTATCTATTTTGTAGTATTCTCGGTTTTTCTTAACAGAACGAACTTCTTTAAAACCTAGATTTTCAAAGATTTTGCTACATTTATTTTCATCTTCGATTTTCATTTCTATTTCTTCTCTTGTCTTGCTTTTTTTATCTATTTTAGGTCCTTTATATGTTATGAATAATTTTTCATCTGTTTCTGTGATTGTATGTCTTATTCTTAAAGCTTCATCCGTTTCTTGAAAATCTTTGACTGGACTATTAAAATATCTGTCTATCTGTTTTTCTGTTTTTATTTTCTCAGCATTTAATGAGTTTAATTTATTTTTCATATTTTCAAAGCTGTTTATTTTAGCTTTAACTTCGACTTCTATCATATAATCACCTTAAACTTTTTAAATTTTTTATTAAAATTTTTAATTTTTA
>Ga0065708_1039951_pt1 | contig 22816 bp, 19 predicted proteins | sample Hoacrofraction12_2_FD_59095 | JGI IMG/M metagenome (GOLD analysis project Ga0065708, IMG submission 59095) | Hoatzin crop microbial communities from Cojedes, Venezuela, sample from fiber fraction 12 v1 | ecosystem: Host-associated > Birds > Digestive system > Esophagus > Crop | place: Venezuela... | reverse complement strand
CGCAGATAGACGAAGTAATCCTCGTGGGCGGTTCGAGCCGTATCCCCGCCGTGCAGGAGCTCGTAAAGAACTACTTTGGCAAGGAGCCTTCTAAGGGCGTCAACCCCGACGAAGTGGTGGCCGTAGGTGCCAGCATTCAGGGTGCCATTCTGAACAAGGAAGGCGGCGTGGGCGACATTGTACTACTCGACGTAACACCGCTTACCCTCGGCATCGAGACCATGGGCGGAGTGATGACCAAACTGATTGACGCTAACTCGACCATCCCTTGCAAGAAAAGCCAAGTGTTCTCCACTGCTGCCGACAACCAGACCGAGGTTACAATCCACGTTCTGCAAGGCGAGCGTCCGATGGCTTCGCAGAACAAGAGCATCGGCCAGTTCAACCTTACCGGCATCGCTCCCGCACCGCGTGGCGTGCCCCAGATTGAGGTAACGTTCGACATCGATGCCAACGGCATTCTCAACGTTACGGCCAAAGACAAGGCTACGGGCAAGGAACAGGCCATCCGCATTGAGGCTTCGAGCGGTCTGAGCAAGGAGGAGATAGAGCGCATGAAGGCCGAGGCAGAGAAAAACGCCGCCGCCGACCAAAAGGAGCGCGAGCGCGTTGACAAGATGAACGAGGCCGACTCGATGATATTCCAGACAGAAAACCAACTCAAAGAGCTTGGCGACAAGATTCCTGCCGACAAAAAGGGTGCCATCGAGAATGCTCTCGGCCAACTCAAGGAGGCTCACAAGAGTGGAGACCTCATCGCCATCGACAACGCTCTGAAGGCTCTTCAAGAGGCTTGGCACGCCGCCTCTCAGCAGATGTATCAAGGTGCAGGTGCCCAGCAACCTGGAGCCGACGCAGGAGGTTTCAACGCCAACCAGCAGCAACAGCAGCAAGGCCCGTCGCAAGACCAGAACGTTCAAGACGCCGACTTCGAGGAGGTCAAGTAGAATTTCACTCGTAAACGACAAATAAACGATCCGCGTAACTTAAGCAGTTGCGCGGATTATTTTTGTTTCTTCACTACAGAAAGTTTGGGAGGTTGGTTCTATTCTGTTTATTCGTTTCTTATTGAACAAAGGAACGACCCACAAAGGGCGCAAAAGAAGGCATAAGAGATGACCCAAGAGAGAGAAATGACTGCGAAGATGGCACTAAAGAGAGGAATGCCCGACAACTCGCTGGATGGTGTTTGCCAGCGTATCGATGTTGACAACGGAGGTGGTCGATAGCCTCTCTATTGGAAGGTTGTATTTAGACAGAATGGCGTCTTTAAGGCTGTCGCGGCGGCGTTGCACATCAGTGTTATGATAACGCCATCCGTCTATTTCCACGCACAGTAGAGGACTCTTCGTAACTGTGTTGTATAAAAGGAAATCAATGTGAGACAGCGGACTTCTCACGAAATCTTTTTCTTCTTCGGAGAGAATACTATTGTCGGTAATCAGTCGAGAAAGTGGGTAATAGGCAAGGATATGAATTTTGCTGCTTAATCCCATTTGCTCCAATGCTTTGCAGAGCGTGGAATATATCAATTTTTCGGAGAGTTCGTCAGACGGCAATCCTTGTTCGTTCTCAAGCTGTAGCCATCCTTTAGTATATTGTTTATAGAGAACATCGAAAACGGAATGGAGCTTGCTCTCCGTAACGTCGAAATTGTTATAGCGCACATATCCTATGAGTTGCGCGAGGATACTCTCCTTCGGAATGTCGTTTCCTGTTGCAACGATGCAAAGGCGATTCTTCGCCCGCGATATGGCCACGTTCAAGAGATTGGCGTCATCAGAAAACGATGTCGGTTGGTTGTCCACCATGCTCATGATGACGGCATCGCACTCGCGCCCTTGGTATTTGTGTACGGTGCTTGCCATGTCTTTGCTCAACTGCCTGTTTATCTCCTCCGTCTGGTCGCGATATGGCGATATTATGCCTACCGACTCCTCCCCTTCCAACGTGGGCATCACCTCTTGCCTTATCACGTCGATTTCTCTCTGGTTGACGTGCCCGCGTGCGTGGTTGCCCTTTGGAGTGAGAAACACGTGGAGCACGTCTTCCCTGCCGTCGTCTTTTGTCATCGTGAGCAACTCGCCGTCGTAGAACACCTTGTTGCAAAACTCTATAATCTTAGGGTGGCAACGGTAATGCTCTCTGAGCAAGGTGGAGGGCGCATCACTAAAGACCTTGTTGCATGAACTCAAAAAACTGTTCTTGCTTATGCGATATTCCTCGCCTACGGAATAGGTCGTTTCCAAATCTTCAATCACTTGTAGCGTTTTGCTATCTATTACGTTTGGCAACTGCTTGTCGTCGCCAACGATTACGACGTTCTCAGCACACGAAAGAGCCAACGCTCCCGTTGCAATATCCACTTGCGACGCCTCGTCCATGATGACGTAATCGAAGACCATCTCTTTTGAGATGCAACTCTTTGCAGAATAGGTGGTGCTGAGAACCACTGGGTATTCCTCTAAAAACTGCTCCGACTTCTGCTTAATTGTCTTTCGTTCAAACACGGTTCGCGACCGTCCTTTGCATTTTGATGCGACATACGATTTCAGATAGTCTAACGAACATCGGCGGAGCTCGCTCACGCACTCCGCTATGTTGTTTGATTTCAGGAAACTCTCACACTCGCCCATCTCTGTTTCTATTTCGGCCTTCCGCGAACGATAGTACGCTGCTTCCAATGTCTCGGCGGCATCGGGCTCTTTCAGCAGTCCCCAAGTGCGCACGCCCAACGCAAGACACCATCTGATTCGGGCAAAAAGCGAGACGCGTTTTCCCACATCCGAAATGCGTTGCAACAGCAATAACAACTTCATCAGTTTCTCCGAGGGCTTCGTGTCGAGCCAAGAGGCTTGCCCTTCCGACTCCTTTCGCATACTGTCATATTTCTGCTCCGTGAGCAGGGCAGCATACTCCGTGCGCAGACGTGCCAGTCGGGTTTGTTTGTCAAATCCCTCACTCGCAATCCTTAACGTCTCGTCAACGCGCTTTCTCACGTCGGCCTCATTCTCTAACGCCCAGCCCGTCATATCGGGATATTCTGGCTGGTGCTCAACGAAATGCGTCCTGTTCTCCACGCTCCCCAGCTTGGCAACAATAAATCCAAGGCCTACTTCCTCCGAGGATAGCTTCTCCGCCACATTATCCACTGCCGAATTGTTGTTCGACACCACCAGCACGGTTTTCCCTCTCACCAGCAGGTTCGAGATGATGTTGAGTATGGTCTGCGTCTTACCTGTTCCTGGCGGCCCTTGAATGATGCTCACTTGGTTGCAAAGTGCATTCTCCACTGCCTTCTTTTGACTTCCGTTACATCCAAAGGGATAGAAAACGGAAGAAGGCAATCTCATCGATGCCCCACGTCGTTTGCCTTTCAGATAGAGGGCGAGCGGCGTGTTGTCGCGCTTTACGTCCACCAGATTGTATTGCAACTGCAAGATGTTCAGCGGCTCGTCCTTGTCTGCATGAACGAGCAATCCCGTTTCCGAAACAAAATGGTTGAGGAAACTCCACAGGTCAACGTTTTCCGCAAATATTTCCGTTCTCGAAAGATAGACGTCGCGGTCGCCGAGGCTCTCTTCGTAACCGTTCTTGTAGATTATATGCCAAAACGTTTGCTTTCCGTTCGTAAAGCGCAACACGCGTTCAGCGTTTGTTATGCGTTTTTTCTTGATATAAAAGCCACGATTCTCCAAGTCCACGACCTCTGGGGTCTCACTGTAAAAGAGTCGCTCCATACGATATTTCCACGGCTTTTGACTTTCGCAGAAGAATATCCAATAGAAGTCGCCCTCCTTCCTGACTTTCGCAACACGCTCGGTTATGAAAGGACTCCTCCCATCCTGCTGTTGCAAATCCACAATCATATATTTCGCAGCATCCATCGTTGTCGGTCTCCTCTTTTATATAACACTTGGTTTGTATGTTCGGCGACGCAAAGTTACGCAAACATTTTGAAAATCCATTCTCTTCCCATTATTTTTTCATTTAAAGTCAACAGGCAAGCGAGAAAGAAACCTTTTTATTAAAAAACACTAAAGACGACTCTCGTTTGAGAGATTTTCACTATCTTTGTCGCGCCAAAGAGCTAAGTTCAACGACTATGATTATGAAAACATCATTCAAAACAATGAGAAAGCACTGCCTAATCGCACTGACAGTGGTATGTGCCGCACTGACGCAACAGCCAGCCCACGCACAGACGTTCGCGCCACCCACTATGGGATGGAGCTCGTGGAACACCTACGCCGCCAACATCAGCGACAGCATCATCAGGCGACAAGCCGACGCAATGGTGGACAACGGACTCGACACCGTGGGCTACAAATATATCAACATCGACGACGGATTCTTCTATAACCGCGACGCCAACGGACGACTCGTCATACACCCGACGCGCTTCCCCAACGGACTGCGGCCCGTGGTGGACTATATCCACTCCAAAGGACTCAAGGCGGGTACCTACTCCGACGCCGGACATAACACCTGCGCATCGTTCTACGGAGGCGAGACTGGAGGCGTAGGGGCAGGACTCTACGAACACGACGAGGAGGACTGCGAGATGTATTTCAACGAGATGGACTTCGACTTCATCAAGGTGGACTTCTGCGGAGGCTCGGCGGGGCAGAACTCCGAACATCTCGCGCTCAACGAGAAAGAGCGATACACCGACATAGCCAAAGCGATAGCGAAGACGGGCAAAAAAGTGGTTTACAACGTCTGCCGATGGGACTTCCCAGGAACGTGGGTGTGCGACATAGCCGACTCGTGGCGCATATCGCAGGACATCTACGCCTCGTGGGAATCGGTGAAGAACATCATCTCGCAGAACCTCTATCTATCGGCCTACTGCGCCAACGGACACTACAACGACATGGATATGCTTGAGGTAGGGCGCGGACTATCGACCATTGAGGACCAGACGCACTTCGGAATGTGGTGCATCATGAGCTCGCCATTGCTGATAGGATGCGACCTCGGCAGCATCTCGCCGTCAACGCGCAAGCTGCTCGGAAACGAGGAGCTGATAGCCGTCAACCAAGACGCGCTGGGACTGCAAGCCTACGTAGCAAGCGCAGCAGACGGCACCTATACGCTCGTGAAGGACGTTGACGAGAAATATGGGCTCAGCCGAGTGGTGGCACTATATAACCCCACCGACAAGGCGGTGAAAATGACGTTGAAGTTCAGCGACGTTGACCTCGGCGGACAGGTCGCCGTCCGTAATCTGATGACAAGGAAAGACGCAGGAACCTACGAAGATAGTTACACAACGAGCGTCTCGGCCCACGGCACACGTTTCCTGAAACTTACAGCCGAGCGGCGTCTTATGCGCACCGTTTACGAGGCCGAAACGGCTTGGCTCAGTGCATATCAGGAGATATACAACAATCAGTCTGTTGGTACCGCCATCTATGTTGACGACTCCAACTGCTCAGGTGGCGAGAAAGTGGGATGGCTCGGCAAGAGCGCCAACAACGACCTGCAATGGAAAAACGTTTACGTGGCGGAGGCTGGCGAATACGACCTCACCTTCTTCTATCAGAGCGGAGAGAGCCGGACGATGAACCTGACGGTGAACGGCGGCGAGAGCCAGAAACTGAGTTGCAACTCCGGTTCGTGGACGAAGGTGGACTCCGTAGTGGCTCGCGTACAACTGCAAGCAGGCGAAAACGTTGTGCGTCTATACAACGCCAACGCATGGATGCCCGACATCGACAGAATGACACTCAAGGCGGTCGTGCCCGATGCCGTAAGCGCCATAACGACCGACGACCGCGCCACCCCGATTTACGACCTAAAGGGCCGCGCCGTCAGTTCAACGATGGAAGAAACGCCCAAAGGAATCTACATCTCCGACGGCAAGAAACTGATGAAGAGATAGAGCTTCACTTCGGGATGCTCATGTTAAATCAGGACGTGATTTAGCTTAAATTGGTTTGTGATTTAGCTTAAATTGCCGAGAATAATCCAAGGAAGTTACTCGCTTTCATCTTGAATTGCTCAACGCAACAGCATAGCCGTAAACTTTATGAGCATAAAACTTAAGTAACTTTGATTATGATGAAAAAAGCGTTGATAATAATTGTTTTCTTTGTCGCCTGCTTTACGGTAGGACTGACCGTTGGCGTGGGAGCGTTGGTCTTTTTCGGAGGGAGAAGCGTGTCAGAGATACCTGAAATATTGGGGAAGGTAGATGTGCTTGAGATGATCGGCATATTCATTGCGGCATGCCTGGGCGCTGTCGTGGCGTTCTTCCTTCAGATTATTGTTCACGAAGGTGGCCATTTGGCGGCAGGATTGCTCACGGGTTATCGGTTCGTTTCGTTCCGAATTTTCAACTTTGCGCTAATCCGACGAGACGGGAAATACGTTTGGCGGAGGTTCAACGTGAGCGGAACCGCTGGACAATGTCTGATGGCGCCACCTCGAAAGCCCTTGGACGAGATCGATATGCGATGGTATAACATGGGCGGTGTGCTGGCCAACGTCATAGTTTCAACCGTTGCCCTTGCATTGCTCTTCTGTTGCGACATTCCAAAGTGGGCGATTTTCTTCTTGGTCATGGTGGCCATCATTGGTTATTACAGTGCCCTGATGAGCGGCATCCCGATGAAAATGTCGGGCATCAGCAACGATGGCTACAATATGCTTTACCTCAATCGTTCGCCCCGCGACAAGCGTTTGATATGCCAGATGCTTGAAGTTAACGCCAAGATTCAAGAAGGGGCTCTAATCAACGAATTGCCCGAAGAGATGTTCAACGAGGAGCCAGTGGATTGGAGCGACGGCATTCAAGCCAACTGGCAACTGATGGTGGTGGGGCGAATGGAGGCGGAACATCGTTGGGAGGACGCTCTTCGGCTAATCAACGAGGGGCTCGACGAACCACGAATGATGCCTCTGCTGGCCACAGAACTGTCGCTCGAAAAAGTTTTCATCTGCCTTGTTACCGGTCGGAACGACGAGGCAAAGGTTCTCTATACCGACCGCCTCAGCAAATATGTGCATCAGTTTGAGCGCACGCAAAGCAGCAAGCAGCGCATAAAGTTCACCGTCGCTCTCCTGCTGAATGGGCAAGAGGATGAGGCAACCACTATCCTGAACAACCTGAAAGCTCATCGCGACGACTATCTCATGCAAGGCGAAGTGGCGATGGACATCGCGCTCATGGAATATGTCTATGCGAGTTATAGACAGAATTCATATACGAGCCAAACGGCAGAGCTGAGTGAACAAGATTAGTTTCTAAATCCATATTCAGAATAGAAATTCGTAGTATGAAAAAGATTCTCTTTGTTTTCACCATCTTATTGACGGCTTGTACTGCCAATAAGCAAGCCTCTCCGGAGAAAATCCTTTTGAGTTCAGACTTCTCACACGAAGCCATCGAGCAATACATTAACGCCGTTGACACGCAAAACTACGAACTCATCAACAAGCATATAGACGGCAAGGAATTCTATTGCCATTTCGGGCACTTCTCCGAAGAATACTGTGATTCAATGCTGAACACCCAAAAGGCATTTTGGGGAGAGCATACAGTGGCATCAAACTTAACCGTTTTGTACGTACCCATCAATTATGATGAAGGAATTACAACCTACTATATTAAGGAAACAGACGAATACTACACAAATGGCGACGGAAGCGACAAATGGTATATCTACCCTTCAGAATGGGGAGAAGAATGGGGAAAGAAGCATCGTACACCGTAGAAGTCAAGGAATATTATTTTCATAATACAACCTTCAAAGAACTCACGAAGAACATTTCTCCTGAAGTATCTTATTCATTTCGGGACGGAACGACTCGCCCCAATCTCGCATGGTCTCGATGATGGGGAGGAGCGAGCACGGGAGGTATTGGAGAAAATCGACCGCGCTGGCATGCCTTACATTGTCAATTTCCTGAATGGTGCAGGTGGACACAAATACGGACTCGACAACGCTCATGCCACGGCAAAGCTATACGACGGACTGCACCCAACGATGGTAAACATGTCTATGCTCACCGTTGTGCCAGGCACACAGGCTGGTCTACCAAGAGAGTCTATCTCGTCGGTGCCGACCCCTTCGCGCTCTCCTTCGGACGACTGAAGCCAATCATCGAACTCATAAAGCGCTATCTGCCCGAATGTGAGACCATCACGATGTATGCGGCCATAAGAAACATCATGCGAAAGTCGGACGATGACCTGAAAAACTTGCGCGAACTGGGCGTCAACGACCTCTATGTCGGCATAGAAAGTGGGATGGAGGATGTCTTGAAGAGCCTGAACAAGGGCAACACCGTAGAGCAAGCGCGCGAACAATGTTTGCGTCTCAACGCTTGCGGTATCGCCCACATGGATATGCTGATGCTGGCGCAGGTGGCAAGGGACGAGGGCGCGAGAGTGCATTGGCATCTGCTAATCTCCTGAACGAGACCCGACCAAAGATGATTCTCTGCAACGGATGTTATCGCTCGGAAGGGCACCGATGCATATTTGAAATAAAGAAATCGCGTAGATTAGCCGCAGCCTACGCCGTGGCGGAGTAGATATGCTGCTGGATGCTGTGGTTGAGCTTCTGGATGGCGTCGATGCTGCCGAGATGGTTCTTCGCGTCGCGTATGGTGCCGTATTTCATGGTGATTACCTGGCCTACGTTATCCTGACTGAACATGCGGAAGCCCTCGCGCTTATAGAGGTTCAACACGAAGGCGGCGTAGTCTTGCTGCTGAGCTGTCAGGTCGCGCATTATAGCCTCTTGCGCCAACGCCACGCGACGCTCGCGCTCCAGAGGAGTGGTGTGGTAGGCAAGGAACTCCAGCACGTCCATCATGTCGCACTTCTCCATCTCCAGCATCTCGCGCACCACGCTCAGGCGGTCCATAGAGAAGTTCTCCGCCTCCAACTGGCTGATTAGTCCGGCTCGCGTGTCGGGGTCGCTCCATTGGCGGCGCAGGTCGTCGGCACTATGGAAGAACTTGGGAATACAACCAAACAACCGCTTGATATACTCGGCGAGGTCGATGAGCTCGTCGCCAAACATAAAGAGTTCGTCGTGAGCCATACTCGCCCGCACCTCCACCACGTGGCTGTCGCTCAGCCGTATGCGCAGACGCTCTTTCTCCGGCTTCTCGCAGACGCACGGGCTCATTCCGCAGACGGGGCAAACATGTGGGCCGCCGCCATTGCCTGTGCCATCGCCCGTGCCATTGTCGCCATCGCTGGGCACATCCGACGGTTCGGGCAGTCCGTCCCAGTCGGCATCGTTGAACTTATCGCTCGCACGCACAAAGTCGTAGAGCGTGAAATAGTGCTTGTCGTCGAACAGGCGGGTGCCGCGCCCGAGTATCTGCTTAAACTCCACCATATTGTTTACTGGTCGCATCAGCACTATGTTGCGCACGTTGCGGGCATCAACGCCTGTCGATAGCTTGCGCGACGTGGTGAGTATCGTAGGTATCGACATCTCATTGTCTTGAAACGCCTTCAACTGTCGCTCGCCGTCGTCGCCATCGTCCGCTGTTACTCGGCAGCAGTAGAAAGGCGAAGTAACGTCGGCAGGCTTCCGCTGGTTGATCATCGCGCACACTTGCAGGGCGTGGTTCTGGGTGGCACAAAACACGATGGTCTTCTCCTTCGGATTGATGAGCCGCATCAGTTGCTCCACCCGCAGTTCGTCGCGTTGCCGCATCTCTATGTTGCCGTGGTAGAAGTCGGCCTCGGTGTAAGTGCGCCCCTCGTCCACCTCGCCGCTCACCACCTTGTCGCGCTCAGCATCGAAGCGATAGTCGTCGAGGTCGCCAGTGATGCGCATCACGCGGAAGGGCGTCAGATAGCCGTCGGCGATGCCTTGCTTCAGCGAGTAGGTGTAAACGGGCTCGCCGAAATATTCGTAAGTGTCGGCGTTGACGTCGCGCCTCGGCGTAGCAGTCAGACCGAGTTGGCAGGCGTCGGCGAAATACTCCATTATGCCGCGCCACTGGCTCTCGTCGTTGGCTCCGCCGCGGTGGCACTCGTCGATGATTACGAGGTCGAAGAAGTCGGGCTGATAGTGCGTATAGTAGGGCTTGCCCTCGCTGTCGGTGGTCATAAAGGTTTGGAAGATAGTGAAGTATAGGCTCTTTCCTTTCGGCAGAAAACCGTTCCATAGGCGTATGTTGTCGGGCGAGATGCGTGCTATCGCCTCCTTCTTGAAGCCGCAGAAGTCGCCCTCCGCCTGGTCGCTCAGTATGTTTCGGTCGCTAAGGAAGAGTATTCGCGGCAGTCTGGTTGGCTCGCCCGACGTGTTCCATCTCGTCTCCATCAGTTTCCAGCATATCTGGAACGCCGTGTAGGTCTTGCCAGTGCCTGTGGCCATCGTCAGCAGCACCCGTCGCCGTCCGTCGGCTATGGCGTCGGTAACCTTGCGGATGGCTATCTCCTGATAATATCGTGCCCCGTGGCGGTCGTCGGTGTAGAGCGGGCAGAGGTTGAAGCGGTCGCGCCACGTGTTCGACTTCGGAAACGTCATCTGCCACAGCCGATCGGGACTGGGGAAGCCGTCCACCAGCCCTTCCTTGCCAGTCGCCATGTCTATTTGGTAGATAGCGTCGCCGTTGCAGGCGTAGGTGAAGCGTATCTTCATCGTGTCGGCATACTCCTTAGCCTGCTCTATGCCTGCCTCCACGGGCAGAGTGTCTGCCTTTGCCTCCACTATGCCTATCTTCTGCCCGCGATACACCAGCAGATAGTCCATCCGTCGCGGTTTGCGGTGCCGTCCGTCCGACGTGATGCGCCCAGGGGCAATCGTCGTGATGTTCTGCTCCGTAAACATGTGGCTCTCTGCCACCGTGCCCCAGCCTGCCAGCGTCAGCAGCGGGTCAATCTTCTTCAATCTTGTGTCGCTCTCGTTCATCGTTCCTATACCTTATTATATATATATTATATATTGCCCTCAAACGCCTCGTGGAGTGTGCTCTGTCGCAACTCCTCTATCGAAGCCGTCTGGCGGGCAAAGTTCGCTTGCAACTGCTCTATGCTTTGGGACAAAGCATCCAACTCCGATACTATTCGCTCCTGCTCGGAGAGAGGAGGAAGAGGAATGGGAATGGTTCGCATCTTCTGTTGGTTTAACTTAGGAACCGTTACTCCAGTAATATACCCAGTCAAATCTGAATAATTCAAATAATAAACCAACCAATTATCCTTAACAATGTTACGATATGGTCTTAGCACATGGGCATGATTGTTAACCCAAGTCTTGCCCGAAATCGTATAAGAAGAATTATCGCCCGCTCCCCATTTTGCGCCATCTTCACCTAAAAGCACTAAGTCTTCATCAAAAATAAAGTCTTTCACATAATCTTGAATACCTGATGCTCCATAATAAGGGATATTTCCCTTTGAACGTTTATCTTTTGTTATAGGTATTCGCCTATAGTCAAGCACTTCGCACACCTCTCCCAAAATCTTTTCTTCCCAACCTTTATTCATTGCTTGTTGCAGTTTGCTTTGGAATAGTTCCTTTGCGTCGTCGATGGCACGTCGCGTGTTACTCTGCAACGCATCCAAATGAGAAAACAACGCATCCAGCCTGCACACTATACGCTCCTGCTCGGAGAGTGATGGTACAGGGACAGGAATATCCAAGAACGCTTTAAAATCCAAATTGTGTAACCCGATTGTGTTACTTTGCATTTTCGCTGTTCCTCCGCTCAAATAGAAGTGATATAAATATCTGTGAAGGAATTGGAATGTTATAGGTTGTGCGTCCTTTATTCTCAATGCAGATGTAAAATTACTAAATGAATAATCGCCATCTTCAATGTCGAAAATAACAGGACGACCAACAAGTTGATGTTCGCTACCTCCTGAACGCTCAATAATAATATCTCCGTATTTGAGCTTTCTGTTTTTATCGAACTTCTTTTTCTCTACATCTATAAATATAATGTTCGAATGCTTTAGTTTGCAATCCTTCGTAAAGTTAGCGTTTCTGACCACACCTATTTTAATAAGCGGTTCCTTTTTGCCAGTCCACAAACCATTATAAGAATCGCACACTTCCCCCAATCTCTTAACTTCCCATTTCATCCTTTCCCCTCCTTTATCTGTTTGAGAATATCAAGGTTTTCCTGCTGTATGTTGATGAGTTCGTCAACTATCTCGTTGGGCGCTCTTAGTGGGTCGGGCTCGGGCGCGTGGGGGTTCTTCACGCTAAGGTCGAGCGTGGCGGGGTCGATGTCGCTGCGGTTCACGGTCCACGAGTTATCGCTGTCGCTTCGTTCGTCGAAGCGTGCCACGAAGTCGGCGAGGTCGTCCTCGGATAGCGGATTGGTTTTGCCGAGGTTTCGGTCGAGGTTGAGCTGATAAAACCAAGTGCGCTCCGTTGGCTCTCCTTTGGTGAAGAAGAGCACCACTGTTCGCACTCCTGCTCCAGTGAACACTCCCTGCGGCAGGTCGAGCACGGCGTCGAGTCGGCATTGGTCGAGCAACATTCGGCGTATCTCTATGCTCGGCGTGTCGGAGTTGCTCAGCAGCGTGTTCTTCACTATGATTGCTGCTCGTCCGCCCGCCTTCAGATAGCGCACGAAGAGTTGCATAAAGAGATAGGCGCTCTCGCTCGACGCTATGGGATAGTTCTTCCGCGCAAAGGTGTTCACTTTGGCTCCGAAGGGCGGATTGGCCATTATTATGTCGTGCAGCTCGTGCGGTTGCAGTTGCGTGATGTTCACCGATAGCGAGTCCATGCTCTTCACGTTAGGTGCCTCGATGCCGTGGAAAATCATGTTCATCACGGCTATGATGTAGGCGAGGTTTGCGAACTCCTGCCCGTAGAACGTGCTGTTTTGCAGCGTCTTCACGTCGTCGATGGTCTTTGCCTTCTCTCGCATATAGTTGTAGGCCTCGCAAAGGAATCCGGCCGATCCGCAGGCAGGGTCGAACACGCTTTCGCCAATCTTCGGCCTCACCACCTTCACCATCGTACGGATTAGCGGTCGCGGCGTGTAGTATTGCCCGCCGTTTCGTCCGGCGTTGCCCATGCTGAGCAGCCGTTTCTCGTAGAGCACGGTCATCTGGTGTCGCTCGTCGGTGGTGCCGAAGCGCAGTCGGTCAACGAGCCACAGTATGTCGCGCAGGTTGTAGCCATTGTTTATCTTGTTGGTCAGTTCGCCGAAAATCATGCCCACCTTATACACGAGTGTGTTCGGGTCGTTTTCTGGCTTTTTGAATTTCCGCAGATGTGGAAAGAGCCGCTCGGCCACAAACTTTATCAAGTCGTCGCCGGTCATGGCGTGTGTCTCGTCGCGCGCGCCGTCGGGGCGTTTTGGCGCGGCCCACTCCTCCCATCGGTATTCGCCTTCGATGATGCGTCGGTAGGCCCGTCCCTCAAGGCGTGCCATGTCTTCCTGCTCCTCCTCCCAGTCGTTGAGATATTTCAGGAAGATGAGCCACGAGCTCTGCTCCACATAGTCCATCGCCGTGGAGCAGGCGCTCTCGTTGCGCAATATGTTGTCAATCTGGTTGAGAATGTTCTCGAAGTTGGCCGCCTGCACGCCCGTGTGTGCGCTGCCCGATGATTTTGCCATAGCATTAAAACGTTTTTAGATGTTAGTCTTAATGCGTCGCGCTCATTCAAAAAGTTTTTCTGCAAGCACCTTCTTCTCAGAACGAAAGAACGTGGACATCGACTCGTCCACGTTCCAAGGTACTTGCAGGAAACCTGTTTCTATAGACAAGCCGAACGCCCACGCTACCGTGGACGTCCGCCTTTTATTCTATAGAAGCGTTCTTTCTACCTGCAAGTTTCTGGAACGTCTTTGAATAAATAGCTGACGCTAATTCTTACCCTCAATGTCTGCGCCGCATGTCGATAGGGACGCACGGAGCAGTTGCAAAGATACGAAGTTTTTTCGGTTTGACGAAGAAAAGTGGCGAAAAGATTGAATTTTCAGGAAAAAGTTTCTATATTACCATAGCAACTTAAAGATAAAAGGAAATGACAAGAGAAGAAAGACGCGCCTGGTACGTGGCGCACGTTACGGCCAACCGGAAGGAGATAGAGCAGTCGGAGAAATGCGGTTGTGCCTCCTGCGTGAGAATATTCGATGCCTCGGAGGTGGAGAAATACGTGAAAGACCGACAGGGCGACACGGCCATCTGTCCATACTGCATGGTGGATGCCGTGATAGGGGATGCCTGCGGGGAGGAACTGACGGAGAAGATGCTCGACGAACTGAACAGAGAGTGGTTTTAACATTAAAAATACAAGCATGATGAACGACAGAGAAAAGCGTGCTCAGCTTTACGAGCAGTACAAGGACGTGGACGTGAAGACACTGAACGACGAGGAACTCGACCGCCAGATAGTGGAGATGGGACGAGTGAACGACTATCACGCGCCGCAGAACCCAGTGTATGACCTCTTTGAGACACGGAAGGAAGAACGGTGGACGAGAAAGCAGCGCGAGATGAACGAGATAATCAAGCGCGGACGAGAGTCAGGCGACTGGAGCGAACTGCTCAAGGTTGTGGATGTGGACTGGGTCAGCAACGAGCTGATGACCTTTGCGAAGGACATCTACGAGGACACACTCGACACTGCCGAAACGCGCAAGCAGTTTATGGACGGAGAGGGGATGGAATATCGTGCGTATGTGGAGGCACAAATCTATCCGAGCGACTTCAACCTGAAGGCAAACAAGTACAACGAGGACGACAATGGCCTGCTCGACGTGCTGATGGATACCGACATGATGCTTGAGACGTTTTGCCCCATCACCTTCGAGATTCGCCACGACCAAGAGTTCGACCCGCCCACATTCGAGGAGGCACTCTCGCCTGGAGGCAACCGCTTCTCGCCGTTACGCGATCGCGACAATATGCTTGCCGCCCTCTTCGCCAAGCAATATGGCTATACGCCGTTAGCCAAACTGCCGTTCCCGCTCCAGAGGCTTCACCTCACCCACAACATTGCCTTGCAGGACATCGGCGCCATCTCCTACTTCGACTCCAACGTTGAGTTCTGGCACGCAGCAGGGTAAGGTTGTGGTATGCCATAGCTCAACAAAAGTGCTCACAAATTTGTGAATATCGTTACTTTTGTGTAACTTTGCAGCCAAGAAGATTCAGAAAAAGATGATAATCGCTTTCGAGAAGAAATATTTGCAAGAACTCTATACGACTGGGGTGTCAAGAGATAAGAAACACAGATATCAGCCCCACATCGTTAGGAAATACATAAATGTCATCGACTTGATGATGAATCAGAAGAACGTATTGGGACTTGTAAAATATGGCTCGTTGCATTATGAGAAGTTGGTCGGCGACAAAACAGGCCTTTCTTCGGTGAGGGTTAACGACCAATACAGAATTGAATTTAGGGAACAGACTGAGGATGGCCAAGAGATAGCAACCATTTGCAGTATCACGGATTTGTCAAATCACTATAAATAAGAAGAACGATGATTAATTTGAACGGCGTGGACGAAAAAATGATAGCCAACAATTTGGAGCCAACCTTCCCTACGCATCCAGGGACGGTGGTGAAGGAAGAGATAGCCTATCGCGGCATTTCACAACGGAGACTGGCCGAGAGCATCGGCGTGTCGAGCTCGCTGCTAAACGAGGTGCTCAATGGCAAGAGGGCACTAAACACTGAGTTGGCTTTGCTGTTGGAGAAGTCGCTTGGCATAGATGCCGCCCCACTGCTGGCCATGCAGACGCGCTACGACCTGCTGTCGGTGAAGCGAGACAACGACTTCATGGCGCGTTTGAAAAATATCAGAAGGATAGCAGCCGCACTTTAATTGCCAAATCATTTGACTTTGTTCGTTTCTTATTAGGGAACATCATCCATCGTTTTATCGAGAACGATAAATACCATCCCAACTATTCAGCAAAACTGAAGGGAAACGCTAAAATTGCACCAGAAAGTTCGGAAAAGTGTTGTAAAACCACACAAAATCGAACTTTTTAGTGTTGTCTGGGGCTTTGGCCATCACGCAAAGAGAGAGGGCAGAGCCGCGGGGTTGGCGGACACTGCCCTTTCTCTTTGAGCAATGGGGAGGGAGAGGCTACTCCTCTTCGCCCCACACGCTTACCGTGCGGCTGTCGCCTGTCGAGGGCGGGTCGGTCTCCTCATCCACCTTCATGTCTTTGCCATCCACCGCTACAGAGAGGTTGAACGGCAGTTCGGTGAGCAGATTCTTGCTCTTAATCTCTGGCTCTATATATTGCTTTTTCATACGTTTTGTTCTCCTTTGTTTTAATCAATAACCATCTTCTTTCCGTTAACAATGTAGATGCCCTTCTGTGCGGCCTTCACTTGCTGTCCGCGCAGGTTGTAGGTCTTGCCAGTGGTGATCGCGCCGAGGTCGAGAGCCTCTATGCCAGTAGTCGTGCCGTCGATGGTAATCGTGGGACGTGCGCCTTCGCTGCTGTTGGTCTGGATGTAGGCGCGGAAGGCGGTCAGCGTGGTAGCGCCCTTCGACTTATAAACCACGTCGTCGGAGATGAAGTAGTCGCCCTCACTGACGGTCATCGGGTCGAACGTTCCTACGAGGCTGTAGTTGTCGCCCTCAACGTTGCTGAGGTCGGTGGTGAAGTCAACGCCGCTGAACGAATACTCGTCGCTTACTGTGCCTGGCTTCACTATTACGGGCACGCCTGCCGAGATGCTTGCGTCGCTGGCGGTGGTGAAGTTAACCTTTTCGCCGTCGATGGCGCAGGTGGCCACTTGTGTGCCGTCGCCCATTCCCTCGGTTACTTGGTCGCTCGTGAGGTCGAACGGCAGGCAAAGCGTGTTCCAGTGGTCGCTCTTCAGCGTGCGCTTGAAGTCAACCGATACGCCAGTGCAGTTGTCCGTAGGAATCTGCGTGGAAGCCTTGTCTTGGTCGATGTTGTAGATAAGGTCTGCCGTGGTGCGCGGATATACCTGATAGGTGGTGCCGTAAACAACAGCCATACCTACGATGTCGTAACTGCAATCGCTGCTAATAGAGAGTGTTGTTTTCTTACTCGTATTAAATACCTTGTAGTTATCGCGAACAACAGTCGTAGTGTTGTTGATACGTACCAACTCGCAGAGATGGTCGGCTATCGCCGATTCTTCTATTTCAAGCGGTTCGGGCTCGTCTCCGTCGGTAGCGGTAATGTTAGAAGCGTCGGTAGCGTCAGCGATTTCAGGTAGATTGTAGTATGGGCTGTAAGTTCCCGAAATAGTACCGTTAAGTATCTGACCTGCTGTGAAACTGAGACCGCATCTGAAGAACAAGATTGCGCCCGTGGCATCCTTTATGTAACTGTCTGTGCCATTGACATAGAGCACCTGCGCATCGGTGAGTTTCAGCGTGAATTTGTCGCCACTGCTAAGTTCCTTCACTTCTGCAATGCTTTCAAGAATTTCAAGAATGGTGTAGGTTGCAGATGCTATGCTGCTCTTTTCATCTCCCACGTAGGCGATTGCCTTCAGCGTTGTTGTGGTAGAGATAGTGATTGGACCAGTATATTCAGTGCTGCTTGAAGTCGGAGTAGTACCATCGGTGGTGTAGTAAATCTTTGCTCCAGAGGTAGCGCAAGAGATTGTAACGGTCTGTGCCTCGTCATAATCTCCACTCTCCAAAGAGAATGTAGGAGCCTTAACGCTGGCCTCGCCAGTCGGAGTGTAAGTTACGACAACCTTTTGCAGACGAGCATGACCCTTAGTTCCTGCACAAGTGATAGTCATTGACGATACTTCATCCTCTGAAGTCCACGTTCCTGACGTTCCACTTTCACTATACGACCCAGAGTCAACAGTTGGACCAGTTGTTTCTCCATGAGTAAAATTGTTACTGGACGAAGAAAAGGTAAACTCAATATTATCTATAACGGCATTAGTAACAGCCACCGTGAGGGTATTACCTCCATATATTCTCACAGCTGTTCCGTTTGTGTAATACGTTGGTACGGTGCTGCTATTTGAACCCTTGGCAAACGTCAAAGTAACGCTACCGCTTTCTACAGACGATACTTGTGTATTGTTCGAATAACCTTGTGCTGTTAGGTCAATCGTCTCTGTTTCTGCCCACGCTCCCGTAGCGCCGAGCATGGTGAGCAGCGCGCAAATAGATAATCGTAGAAATCTCTTCATAATCTAATTATTTTTTATTCTGTTAATATTCATTGTATTATCAATCTGCAAAGATAGGGCAATTTATTGATATGGCAAAGGAAAAGGAGAGAAAAGTGCAACTTTTTTTGTACTTTTGCAGCCGAAACAAGCGAAAGGGCACATTTTATGGAGCACGAGAATGCATACAGGGAACTATGGACAAGCCTCGCCGAGCGATACGGGCAGCGGGAGGCTCAGGCCATCGCACGACTGACGATGGGGCGACGCTTCAACCTGACTATCACGCAGTTGCTTACTGGCGACTACGAGCTTTCGGCTGGGCAGCGCGACGAATTGGCGGAGATGGGGCGGCGCTTGGCGGAGGGCGAGCCGGTGCAATACGTGCTTGGCGAGGCGGAGTTCTGCGGGCGATGGTTTGGCGTAAGTCCCGACGTGCTGGTGCCGCGCCCAGAGACGGAGGAGCTGTGCCGCTGGATTACGGAGAGTCAGCCGCATGGACGATTGCTCGACATTGGCACGGGTTCGGGGTGCATCGCCATAACGCTTGCGCTGCAGAGCGACGCCGAGGAGGTGGAGGCGTGGGACATCTCCGACGGTGCCCTGCGCGTGGCCGAGCGAAACGCCGAGCGACTGGGGGCAAAAGTGAGGTTCTCGAAGCGCGACGCGCTGAATCTGCCCACTACGGACAGGCGGCAGTGGGACGTGATAGTGAGCAACCCGCCATACGTGTGCCACGAGGAGCGTGCCGAGATGGAGCAACACGTGAAGGACCACGAGCCGTGGCTGGCGCTCTTCGTGCCCGACGACGACCCGTTGCTGTTCTATCGCGCCATCATAGGCTATGCCGCAAAGAGCCTGCGCCGCGACGGTAGGCTTTTCTTCGAGCTGAACCCGCGTTTCGCCCGCGCAACGGCAGAGATGGCAGAGCGCGAGGGTTTCGCGTGCGAGATTAGGAACGACGAACAGGGTCGCGAGCGGATGCTTTGTGCAAGGATTCGGGAGGGCGCTGTTTTGGGAAAGTAAAAAAATGAGAGAATCGCGACGGTGTGCTTTTTCGCTCTCAATCGCGGAAAATGGCTCGCGCCATATCATTGATAATCAGCCGCTTCGATAGGCCGAATTTTCCACGGTGGAAGAAGCTGACTCGCACGGTGGTGGGAGCCGGTTATCACGGTGGTGGGAGCTGGTTATTACGGTGGTGGGAACAAACTGTTTCCACGGTGTTAATGAAAAGAATCCATAAGAATAAAATCTTTTCTCCAAGAATGCACGAGATTTGGAAAAAAGCATTATCTTTGCAGAAAAGAAACCGATAAGATGAACAAAGAGGAACTGAGAAACCGACTGAAGTCGTCGCCAAGGCTCAAACGAGCGTTAGACCTTATAATAATGAACCAGCGTCAGGCTCGCCCGCGGTGGTATGTGCGCATGGTTGCCCCGCTCTATCAGCATCGCGGCAGTGGCTCTAAGATTTACCGCTCGGTGCGGATGGACACTCCGCCCTACCGCCGATTCTCGCTCGGCAGCGACTCGGTGATAGAGTCGTTCTGCTGCGTGAACAATGCCGTAGGCGACGTGGTGATTGGCGACAAGACGCGCATGGGGCTCCACGGCACCATCATCGGCCCCGTCAGGATAGGCAGCCACGTGAACGTGGCTCAGGGCGTGGTGATAACGGCACTGAACCATAACTTTGCGCGCACCGACCTCCGAATAGACGAACAGGACGTGAGCGTTAGCCCGATAACGATAGAAGACGACGTTTGGATTGGGGCCAACGCGACCATACTGCCTGGCGTGCGCATCGGAACGCACAGCGTGGTGGCTGCCGGCGCAGTGGTTACCCGCGACGTGCCCCCTCACACGATAGTGGCCGGCGTTCCCGCCAAGCAAATCAAGAGCATCTGAAAATAGGTCTTTCTTCCATTATAAAAACCTATAATCCCTAAAATACTACAAAAACCTATCGCTCCTCAATCACCCAAAGCCCTCAAAAAGCCCTACTCTACCCTATCGCCAACATTTCCTTTGGCGAAGAAGTGCGCCACAATCGCCCCGCTTATGTTGTGCCACACGCTGAACACAGCCCCTGGGATGGTGGCCATTGGGAAGGCGGCAAAGTGGAGCGTGGCCAGACTGCTGGCAAGACCGGAGTTTTGCATGCCCACCTCGATGGCTATGGCGCTGCATTTCTTGTTGCTCAATCGCAGCAGGCGTGCAATGGTGTAGCCAAGCGATAGGCCGAGCACATTATGGAGCATCACCACCAAGACCACCAAGAAGCTGCACTGCAACAGTTTAGCGGAATTGTTAGACACGATGATGCCAACGATAAGCGCTATGGCGAGCGACGAAAAGGCGGGCAGATAGGCCACGGCGCGACGGGTGAACGTGGGGAAGAATCGCTGGATGAGGAAGCCGACGACGATGGGCAATATCACCACCTGAACGATGGAGAGAAACATGCTTACGGCATCTACATCGACGAACGTGCCTGCCAGAAGCCACGTGAGCAGAGGGGTTACGAGCGGCGCGCAGACGGTGGAGACCGCCGTGATGCCTACCGAGAGAGCCAAGTCGCCACGGGCAAGATAGGTGATTACGTTCGACGCCGTGCCGCCCGGACAGCAGCCTACCAAGATGACGCCGAGGGCCAAATCTTCGGGCAACGAGAATGTCTTCACTAACAGCCACGCCAACAGCGGCATAACGGTGAACTGCGCAAAAAAGCCTATCAGCACGTCGCGCGGACGGCTAAACACCACCTTGAAGTCGTTAAGGTCGAGCGTCAAGCCCATTCCAAACATCACCACGCCGAGCAGTGGGTTTATCCAAACGGGCGCCACCCAGCAGAGCGACGCGGGAAAGAGGAGCGCCAACACTGCCACGAGCAGCACGAGCACGCCCATATAGCGGGTGATAAAATCGCAGATACGCTTCATCTTCGTCTTATTCTATGGAATAATGTTCATCGCCCGACCTATGCGGCGCGCCTTCTTCGTAGGTTTGTCGAGCGGCATCAGTTGCCTGTCTTCGCGTTGCAGGCGCAGACCGGCGCGGGCGAGTATGGTGTCGTAGTCTATCTCGTCGGTAGTATCCACGTAGCGGCGTAGTTCGGTGAGCGGTTGCCCCGCTATTTCCTGCGCCGAAAGCCAGAACTCTTCCTCGGTGAAACCGCGGTGTAGTTGTTGGTCGTAGCGGTTGTAGAGCAGTCGCATCAGGTCGTCCACCGAACGATTGTTATCGGTGAGGTCTCTTATCGTGATGTCCATTAGCAGCGCGATTATCGGTCCTTTGTTGTAATATGAGATGCGCACGTCTTTTCCGTTCTCGGCCTGATTGAAAAAGTTGAGCCAGATGTCGTAGCTGCTCTGCCGAAGCGACATGTGGCGGTGTCCCTCGCGACTCTCCACGGTATTTATCTCCTCGGAGAGTTTCGCGCGCACCCACTTGTCGGAAATCAGGCCGGCGCGGGCAAGCAGCAACGCCTCGTAATAGACAGTGAAACCTTCGGCGACCCATAGCAACGACGTGAAGTTCTCGCGGTCGTAGTCGAACGGTCCGAGCTCTATCGGGCGGATGTGCTTAACGTTGTAAAGATGGAAGAACTCGTGGGTGAAGAAGAAAAGGTCTTCCAGATAGGAGATGCGGTCGTTGAAGTCGTGCGTCTGATAGCATCTGCCCACGTAGCATGCCTGCGAGTTGGCGTGCTCAAGACCGCCCTGCCCGCCATCGAGATGTATGATGCAGTAGTTGTCGTAGGGCACGTGGCGCATCATTCCCGTAGCGGTGGCAATCATCTTCTTGAAGTCGTTGGCGAGCAAGGAGTTCGGGAAAGCGGAGAAGTCGGCAAGCGACTTGTTTTGAGGAAGTTCTATCGCATATTCATAATCGTGCCCTTCGAGCGTGAACTTATAAGAATAGTGCTTTCCGAGAAGGGTGGGCGAATCGAAAAGCACGTCGAAGTTGGGCGCGAGGTAAGTACCCCTCTGCCCTTCCACCGGCTTCAGTCCTGTTGAGATTTTCCAATCCTGCGGCACGGTGTAGGTAACCGAAACGGGATGGCCAACGTCGTCGCGAACATACATAAACACTCCGTTGGGCGCGACAAAGGCTCGGTCGTGCTCCACGCGACATTCAGCCACGCTCGTCTGACGGGAGAAGATTCGGTAAGTGGCCTTGAAAGCAGCCCCGTGGTTGCGCACTTTCCAAGTGTTTTTGCCAATCTTTTCCCAAGCGACGCTGTTTCCCTGCGCGTCGGAAGTCCTAAAATCACAAAGGTATTTCGGAAAGTCCACCACGACATAATAGCCTGGTGCCCAGACGGGCATCGACAGCACAGTTGAGGCTGTGTCGTTGCCGTTCGGTCGATAATCAAGTTCAACGTTGAGATAGTGGTTGGCCGTGTCAGGCGCAACCGTATAACTGATGTCATAGTCTCTTTGTGCCACGGCCTGGCAAACAAAGAGAACGAATAGCGCAACGAGTGTGGCAATCTGTTTCATCGTAAATTCATCAATTAAAATAGAATATTGCGAACACAGTTTAACTTTCAATGTTTAACGTCTAAAGCAAGAAATCATCCTCAAGGAGTTTATATTGTCTAAAATCAGAAGTCCCGCGTGCTCCAAATAGTCGGAACACGCGGGGCTTCAGTGTATAAAAAGAGGCGGCCTCCTACTCTCCCACATTGCATCGCAGTACCATCGGCGCAGGCGGGCTTAACT
>Ga0065708_1014755_pt1 | contig 22903 bp, 17 predicted proteins | sample Hoacrofraction12_2_FD_59095 | JGI IMG/M metagenome (GOLD analysis project Ga0065708, IMG submission 59095) | Hoatzin crop microbial communities from Cojedes, Venezuela, sample from fiber fraction 12 v1 | ecosystem: Host-associated > Birds > Digestive system > Esophagus > Crop | place: Venezuela... | reverse complement strand
TTTATTATTTTTTTTACAAAGTAAAACACTTGAATTTTAGCAATTTTACACGCTTCTATAACATTATTCAACAAAGTTTAGTATTTTTGCAGAATGGATTTTAAGCTTACATCTGCTTTTCAGCCCACTGGAGATCAGCCAGAAGCCATCCAAGAATTGGTTTCAGGATTGCAACGTGGCGACAAAGCGCAGGTTTTGTTAGGCGTTACGGGTTCAGGAAAGACGTTTACGATTGCAAACGTCATAGAACAACATCAGCGACCTACTCTCATTTTGAGCCATAACAAGACTTTGGCGGCGCAGTTGTATAGCGAAATGAAGGCATTTTTCCCAGATAATGCCGTAGAATACTACGTTTCTTATTACGATTATTATCAACCCGAAGCCTATCTCCCGCAAAGCGATTTGTACATCGAGAAGGATTTGGCAATTAACGAGGAGATCGACCGATTGCGTCTCTCGGCTGTGAGTGCCCTACTTTCAGGCCGCAAAGATGTGATTGTCGTGTCTTCCGTTTCGTGTATTTATGGAATGGGATCGCCGATGTCGATGAATCAAAGCGTCATCAACGTGGTGAGCGGTAAGAAAGTGAGCCGTAACGATTTTCTTCGACGTCTTGTCGATGCGCTTTACGTGCGAAACGACATCGATTTGCAGCGTGGTTGCTTCCGCGTTACTGGCGATTGCGTGGATATCGCAATGGCTTACAGCGACAAAATATTGCGAATCACGTGGTGGGATGATGAAATTGAAGATATAGAAGAGCACGATAGTTTGACATTTCAACGTTTGGCAACTTTCAAAGAATATCAGATTTATCCAGCGAACCTTTTTGTAACTTCAAAAGACCAAACTGAGAACGCAATTCGTGCTATTCAGGATGACCTTGTAGAGCGTATAAATTTCTTTAACGACATTGGCGAAGTTACTCGTGCACAACGAATTAAGGAAAGAGTAGAATACGACATCGAAATGATTAAAGAACTGGGTCATTGCAGTGGAATTGAAAATTATTCTCGCTATTTCGATGGTCGCGAAGCAGGCGAACGACCGTATTGTTTGCTTGATTTTTTCCCAGAAGATTATCTGATGGTGATCGACGAAAGTCACGTTACGGTGCCACAGCTTAACGCGATGTATGGCGGTGACCGCGCGAGAAAGCAAAATCTTGTGGAATACGGTTTTCGTTTGCCAGCCGCGTTCGATAACCGACCGCTTCGCTTCGACGAATTCCAAGAAATGACGAAGCAAGTCATATATGTTTCGGCAACGCCTGCTGCATTTGAGTTGAACGAAGCCGAAGGTATCGTTGTCGAACAAGTGATTCGCCCGACGGGTTTATTAGATCCAGAAATCGAAATTCGCCCAACAGAAAATCAGATTGACGACTTGATGGACGAAATCGTTGATCGAAGCAAGAAAAACGAGCGCGTTCTCGTCACAACGCTAACCAAGCGCATGGCGGAAGAACTCACTACCTACCTACTTGATAACGGCGTGCGCGCGAACTACATCCACAGCGATGTTGCTACGCTCGACCGCGTGAAGATTATGCGCGATTTGCGCGAAGGAGTGTTCGATGTACTCGTCGGAGTCAACCTTTTGCGCGAAGGACTTGACCTTCCTGAAGTTTCACTTGTCGCGATTCTCGATGCTGACAAAGAGGGTTTCCTTCGCAGTCATCGCTCTCTGACGCAGACAGCTGGTCGTGCGGCGCGAAATATTCATGGAAAGGTGATCATGTATGCAGACTCTATCACCGACAGTATGCAGTTGACGATCGACGAAACCAATCGTCGTCGCGAGAAACAGTTGAAATACAATCAAGAACACCACATTACGCCTCGTCAGATACAGAAAGCCATCAGCAAAACACTGGCACCAAATGGCGAAGCAACTGCAATAGAATACAGTATCGACCAACCAACGACCGAAAGCACGATGGTTGCAGATCCAATCATCGAGTATATGTCGCCTGAACAGCTGCAAAAGAGCATCGAAAACACCACAAAACTGATGAAACAAGCTGCGAAAGCGCTCGATTTCATGCAAGCAGCGCAATATCGCGACGAGATTATCCGCTTGCAAAACTTGTTGGAGAAGAAATAAGCAACGTTTTTTATCGGGAAATTCCAAAATCCCAAATTTTTTTACGGCAAATATTCCAAAATCCCACTTTTTTATCGCGGAAATATTCCAGATTCCCACTTTTTATACATAGAATTAACATTTCTACCTTATTATTGGAAATGGAATAGCTAACGTCCGAAGACAAAACCTAAGTGTAATTTGTAAATCAAACGTGCAGTCCAAATGCACAAATAAGCAATTATGAGAGACAATACAGGACTAATAAGGTATTCTAACCACACAACATTTTCGCGAAGCATCCAATCTCCCAAAAATTTCATTGGAATTAGCGATAGGAAGAAATAATGCAAAACATAGATTTGCAGAGTATTTTTTCCAACATCATTTCCTATAGATTTCAAGCACTGCTTTGCCTTCGACTGATAAGGCTTAAAATATTGTTCTAAAGCATAAAAAAGCAATAAAAAGCCTGCAGATATAAAGAAACAGCGAATAGTTCCGATTCCAATGCTCGTCATCGCATTTTGAGGCAAATACATTGGAACAATAATCAGTAGAATTGTAAATATCACACACACTACGAGATTTCTTGAAACATGCTTTTTCAATATATCGAAGCCCTTTCGTCTCAAAAAAATTCCAAAAGAAAAGAAAAGCCACATTTGCCATAAATGATCTGTAGAAAGTGACGTTCCGATTGTCGTGCGATGAAAAAGCGCATGAAGTCCAATAAAAAACAATCCAAAAAGAACGATTCCTAAAGTCAAGTTTATTTTTGTTTGGCGAATAATCCACAAAGCAAAAAAGAATACAACAATAGCATAAAGAAACCAATAGCCGCATTTAGCTTCGTGTTCTATGAAACTTACAAAATCATGCTCCGTAATTAAATAAGTGTAAAGCAATCCAAAAAAGAAAAAAGGTATCAATAATTTTACTCTACTTGCCAACTTAAAACGTTCAACATTCACGACAAAACCGCTAATCATCATAAACAACGGCATGTGGAAAGAACCAACTAACGGACCAAAAGTTGAAGGATTATTATGCCATCCCCATAAAGTATAAGCAGGAAGATGCCCAATTACAACAAGGATAATTGCGAAGCCGCGTAGCGCATCAATATAGAAAAATCGCTTGCGGGGGGGTAATTTCAGATTTAGGCGCTTCTATCGCATTAGAATACGCCTGAGGTGTATTTAAATCTTGGTTCATGGAGTCGTATTTTGCAAAATTATTATAATTTTTCGCGGTGCAAAAATAATAAATTCTAACGAAACAATCAGCAGAACGCGCAAGTTCTGCTTTTATTTTATGCATTTCCATCGGCGTAGTTTATTTTTATCAACTAACTTTACGTAAATTTTGACGACGTTCTAAATGAAAAAAATTCGTCGAAAAACGAGATTTTGGAAGAATATGCAAGAAATATGAATTTTTCGCGTTGAAATTTTTGCACAAAACGCGCGTTTTTGTGCAAAAAGTGACTTTTTTATGAAAATTTTGCTTGCAAATTGCATTTCTAAAGAGGCTGTTTACGAGTCGTAAATGGGCACTTTAGAAAATTATCTCACGTGAGATAAAATTTTATCTCATATCATTTAACTTTTTTAACAGTTTATTTGGCAAAAAATGGCACGTAAAAGGGGGTCAAAAAGCGTTGACTTTTGCTCACGAAAAAACTTTTTGCGATTTTGTTGCCGTTTTTGAGCATCGCGAAGCGCAAAAATTAACTTAAAATTTTAACACTTTTGCGTGCCAGTTTGATGGAGATTTCGTTCAGAAAACATTATCGAGAAGGCGAAAAATGGCGCAAATCAAAAAAATCTGTTCTATAAAATGGCGCTGGAAAGCACTGCACCGCGCGCGCAACGCGTTAAATAAACTTAAGAGAACGTTAATACGTTCTTTTTTTATACTTTTGTCAACTATACAAGCCAAGCAATAAAAAAACAGTATTAGATATGAAAAAATTATTGATTGTTCTTTTTGCAACGCTACCACTATGGAGTTTTGCACAAACCGACACAACGCTGACGCCCGAACAGCGTCTTGAACAAGCGAAGAAAGCTGCTGCGGAAGCCAAGCAAGCCATTAAGGATGCAAAGCGACAGGCTAAGGAGCAAGAAAAGCTGAATAAGAAACGTGCAAAAATAGAAAAGCAGATTGCTGAGCAAGAAGCAGAAGCCGCAAGACTGCAACAGGAGGCAGAAGCTGCACGCGCGCGTTTGGGAAACACGCCAACCGCGACTGTCAAGCAACAAACTGAGCCAGTAAAGCAACAGCCGCTCGTTCTGAAAGAAGAAAAGACGACGACAAAGAGCGAACCTGTTGTTGTAAAAGAAGAAACTGCGCCAGTAAAGACTGAACCTATTGTTGTAAAAGAAGAAAAGACGAAGCAGGAGACCGCTCCAGCGACTCAGGTTAGAAAGAAAACGCAGCCTATCCCACCACTTTCTGAAGCTAAACCAAAAGACGACGAATCTATTCGTCAACTATCAGAAAAGCCAGTCACCAGTCAGCAAGGCGGTTGGGTTGCAGTGACCGAAAAAGCAACGCCAAAGGCGAAGAAAGAAGAAGGCGCTGTCTATTACAACGCTAAGGAATCCGATGCTCGCTACATGCAAGGCGCTGTTCCAGAAGTTGACGGCAAAGTTGTCTTCACGCTCGACGAAGTTGTTCCACACAGAAGCGCCAGCGAAATCTATCAGACCGTATATAATTATATGTATCAGATGACGGGCGATGAGCAACAGCGCGAAAAAGGCAAGAGCCGCATCGCGTTGGTTAACGAGAGCGAAGGCGTTATTGCAGGTATTTACGAAGAATGGATTGTCTTTTCGAGTAGTTTTATTTCACTCGATCGCACGCAGTTTAATTACACCCTCGTCGCAGAATGCAAGGACGAACATCTCCACATGACGCTTGAGCGCATTAGTTATTTGTACGAAGAAGGTCGCGATACAGAACTCAAGACTACTGCAGAGCGATGGATTTCTGATGATGAGAGTTTCACAAAGAAAGGCTCGTTGATGAAGCAGCCAGGCAAGTTCCGTCGTAAGACCATCGACCGCAAAGATCAAATATTTAACGGCATTAAAGAAGCATTACAAATAAAATAATTTTATGGAAAACGAGAACAACACCTTGGAACATCGCCACAGAAACGAAGAACCACAAGAAGATCGATTCCTACGCTTGCGCAACATTTTGAATATCATCTTTATGATTGGCGCAATCATTGGTTTAATCGTCTATCTCACTGGAAATCATCCAATTGGAACGATTATTATTCTCGCATCGATGGTATTCAAAATCGTAGAATGCTGTCTTCGATTCCTCAAGAAATGAGACGACTATTTTTTTTCATTCTCCTTGCTACGCTATACACATCCACCTACGCTCAAGAGTTAGGTGGATTGTCGCGCGTAACGGCAGATGGACGCGTGACGAGCGTCAACAACAAAAATAATTCAGCAGATTCGCTCGGTTCGAACAAAGAGATACCGAAGGGAATCAAGGTTTGGACAGTCGATTCGCGCTTTGGCGACATCCGAAAAGCAGAACCCGACACGCTGTCGCCGATGTTTATGAACACCATCTTCACGACTGGTTTGCGAGGAGAATATAACACAACGGGAAATCTCGGTGCGCCACGCATCAATCGCATATTCATCGATCGCGCAGCCGACCAGCAATTTTCTTTTGTTCAGCCATACGACTATTTTATTACGCCAGTCGATGCGTTCCATTTCACTAATACCCTATCGCCTTTCACGAACTTGACGTTCAACACATGCGGCAATCGCACCAACGGAGAAGATCATTTCACCGCGAAATTTGGCGTAAACGCAGGCAAACGCTTAGGATTAGGATTCAAATTCGACTATCTGTATGGTCGAGGTTACTACTCTAACCAAAACACGTCGCACTTCGATTACGCGCTTTATGCGTCCTATCTCGGCGATCATTATCAAGCGCATTTTTTGGCGTCGCTCAATCATCAGAAAGTGTCGGAAAATGGCGGTATAACCAACGATAATTACATCACGCATCCCGAGAGTTTCAACGATAACTTCGCGACTTCTGAAATTCCGACGGTGTTAGAGCAAAACTGGAATAGAAACGACAATCAGCACATATTCTTTTCTCATCGCTACAACTTAGGTTTTCATCGCAATGTGAAGATGACCGAAGACGAAATCAAAGCAAAAAAATTCGCGATTGAGTCACAAAAAGAAAATGCTGCAGAGAAAGAAAAAATGCAAGCACGTCGCAAGGCGCACAATCAAGGCGAAACGTTCGACGAAGAGGCTTACGACAATCGCGAAACGTTTGCAGGGCGACCTGATGATGCTAAAGTAATGGGCAATCTGCCGACAGATTCGTTGAAAGAAGGCAGCGGGAGAATTGCGGTGACTAACAAAGAAATGGCAGATAGCCTACTTGCAGTTGAGCAAAAGCAAGCGGAGGATACGATGTGGATGAAACGCGAATTTGTTCCAGTGACAAGTTTTATTCATACAGTGAAATTCGACAATTATCGCCGCATCTATCAAGCCTACGACACGCCCGATAATTTCTACGCGAACACGTTTACCGCCGATGAACGACTGTTGGAAGATTCTATTTATGACAAAACATCGCATTGGCGCGTAGAAAATACGTTTGCGATTGCTTTGCTCGAAGGTTTCAATAAATGGGCAAAGGCTGGTCTGAAAGCGTTTATCACCCACGAACTTCGTCATTTCGAAATGCCAGACACAGTCGGCAAAAGCACATTTAATGAAAATAGCATCCGCGTTGGTGGAATGCTGAACAAAACGCAAGGCAGTCTGCTTCATTATAACGTGCTTGCCGAAGTTGGTGTAGCAGGCGCCGACGCTGGAACGTTGAATATCGATGGTAATGCCGATGTAAATTTCAAGCTTTTTGGTGATACAGTTCAGTTGGCTGCTAAAGCATTTTTCCATCGCACGAATCCGACGTTCTATTTCCGCCATTATCACGGTCGTCACTTCTGGTGGGACAACGATGATATGGATAAAATAATTCACTCGCGCATAGAAGGAATTTTTAGTTATAAGAAAACAAACACGTCGTTGCGCGTTGCGTTCGACGAATTGAAGAACTATACATATTTCGCGCAAAGCTATACAATCGACGAAGACTATAACCGCCTTTACAACACGCTTGTTCCGATGCAACATAGTGGCGCAATCAGTTTGCTGACGCTGTCTTTGGCGCAAGATTTCACGTTTGGTCCAGTGAATTGGCAAAGCGTTATCACCTACCAAAAGTCGAGTGACAACGATGTCTTGGCTGTTCCCGATTTGAATATCTACACAAACCTGTTCGTTCGCTTTAAGATAGCGCGCGTTTTGAAGTGTGATTTTGGTGCAGACCTACGTTATTTCACAAAATATTACGCGCCCGACTACAGTCCTGCATTGGGACAATATACTGTGCAAAGCGGTGACGAACGCGTAGAAATAGGAAATTATCCTATTGTGAATGTTTACGCAAATTTCCACCTGAAACACACGCGCTTCTTCGTGATGCTTAGTCACGCAAATTATGGCACTGGCAACAGAGGTTACTTCTTGACGCCTCACTATCCATTGAACCAGCGCCTTATTCGCTTTGGACTCAGTTGGAATTTCTTTAATTAAAAAACGTAATTCTTAAAAATAAGAACACAAAAAAAGCGCCTCAGAAATGAGACGCTTTTTAATTTGGTTTCGAGTTGTTACAAACTATATTTATATCGCATCAACCAAGCGACGTATCGCTAAGAAAAATTTGCCTGTCTCCATGTGACTTTTCTTTGCGAGTGCTTCCAGCATGCGGTAAGGGCGACTTTCGTGATTCATTCGACGCACGATGTAATAAACGCCTGATGTGTTGAAAACGCCAACAAGTACAACAACGATGAATTGCAGCGTGACGCTACCGCCAAGCGCATAAGTTAGGAACCAGCAGAACATGTTGAACACATTCAAACCAATAACCATCATCGACGTTCCAATGTGCGAGAATCCTACTTGAATGAACAAATGATGCAAATGGCTTTTATCGGCTTGGAAAGGCGATTTCCCTTTTAATATTCTACCCGTCATCACGCGCAAAGTATCGAAGATTGGAACGCTCAAGACGCTCAAGCAGAATGCGATGACGCCAAATCGTGGATGTTGGAAAGCGACACGCGAGGTGTTGTCAATCATGTGCATACAGAAAATCGACATCAGCATGCCCATAATCAACGTACCAGAATCGCCAATGAACATCTTGGATTTCTTACCAAACACGTTGTGGAAGAAAAACGGTACTAATGCGCCTGCAGCTAATGCTGCCATAACCGCCATTGTACCATCGAACGAGCTGCAAAAGACGATTCCGAACGAGATGCACGCAACAAAGCAAAGTCCAGACGATAAACCATCGACGCCATCTATCATATTGATGGCATTGATAATGCCTAAACAAGAAACGGCACATAGTGGAAGCGACAGATAGACAGGCAATTTGCCGATTCCGAACAACCCATGAAAGTGGTTGATGTTGGTGAGATCCATTTTTACTACAAACGCAATCATCGCCAATTCCAATATCAATCGGATGACAGCACTCAGACCTATCAAATCGTCTGCCATACCTATATAAAGCATCATCGTCATCGCGATGATTGATGTAAACAAAGCGTAACTGTTGAACAGCATACTCGTCACACCAGCGCCCACAACAATGCCGAAGAATACAGCAACGCCACCCATCACTGGCACAGGTTCTTTCTGCAATTTGCGTGCTTCGGGAACGTCGGTCAGGTTTTTGGTAATGGCAATCTTAACGACGATTCTGTGAATCAATGCAACTATAATAAAAGATGACAAGAAAGGAACCAAAATTCCTAACAGCCACAGTTTCCAAGTCATATTTGCAAACATATTCTTGTGTTTTTTCTGTTTTTATTTTTTGTTATCTGAAAACCTATTTCAATGGATTTTTATCCGATTGATACCAATCTATAAAATTCGTTATACCTTCGTGAAGTGACACATGCGGTTTATAGCCGAGTTCTTTCTCTAATTTCGTTGTGTCAGCATTGGTTTGGTAAACGTCGCCTGGCTGCATAGGAAGGTAAATCTTCTCTGCTTTTTTGCCCAAAGCATTCTCCATCTCCTCGATAAAGTCCATCAAGCGAACGGGAGACGAGCAACCGATGTTGTAAATCTTGTAAGCGACGCCGTTAGGACACGACTCTGCGTTCAGATCTGCATCAATTACTTTCAGCGTGCCTTCAACGATGTCGTCGATATACGTAAAATCGCGAATCATATCGCCGTGATTGAAAACTTTGATCGGTTTCCCTTGCGATATTGCATTAGCAAACAACATCGGAGCCATGTCGGGACGACCCCAAGGACCATAGACAGTGAAATAACGCAATCCAGTAGTGGCGAAACCATACAGTTTGCTGTACGCATGCGCCATCAACTCGTTTGATTTCTTGCTTGCTGCGTAGAGACTTACTGGTGTATCAACTTGGTCATCCTCGCGATAAGGAACTTTTTTATTGAGTCCGTAAGTGGAACTCGATGAAGCGAAAATCAGATGCTTAACACCGAAATTCCTGCAACATTCAAGGATGTTCAAAAAACCAACGAGATTGCTTTGCAGATAAGCGTAAGGATTGGTGATTGAATAACGAACGCCCGCTTGTGCAGCCAGATTAACGACCTTTTCGAATTGTTCTTTTTCGAAAAGTTGCTCCATTGCATTTTTATCGTCAATCGCCATGCGAATAAACCGGCAATTCGGCAGCGTATCACTTTGTAATGCAACGCCATCCGACAGTTTTGCAGCGTCAATGCCACATTCCGCCAAACGTCCGAACTTCATTCGCACATCGTAATAATCATTCAGGTTGTCGATTCCTACCACATTGTCGCCACGTTTCGCGAGTTCGAACATCACTTTCGAACCAATAAAACCAGCAGCGCCTGTAACTAATATTTTCATGCAATTATTTTCTTTTCATTTCTACGAACGCATCCTTAATAAATTCAACGAAACAATAAGCCGTCTCGCTGGGGAAAACGCGTAGATTGTGTATATAAATCGGTATTTGTCCTATAAAAGTAACGAATTTTTTAAGATATTTATTTGATTTTGACGACAAATGTTTTTCTTTTTGCACTGCACCAAAGTTGCCAGTCTTGAAAATATGGCGCAAAAGGATAGTGGATTTTTTCGATACTTTGTCGTCATAGAACGGCATCTCGTTGGCTGGGAATCCGAATTCGTTGACCGCCATCGTTCCGAAAACGCGCCAAACTTTTTCGATACCCAAACGCTGGATGTCGTTTTTCAGCATTTCGATATCAATTTCATTGTAATTTTTGTGCAGATACATCATCCAGTCGGTTATCTGGCGCAACCCTACTCCGCCACCCATGTAATGAGTTGCCAAATGAATGAAAACGTAAAGCGCATCAAAGTTTCGTGGCGGCATCTTTATGTCTCCCAAACGACTATGAAATACAACAGGTTCGCCTTTCAATCTATCAACGCACCAACTACGCAGTTCGGCAGCGCATTTCTTGCTGATAAAACTGTGGATGGTGCCATGTATCTCGACGCACACCTCTTTATACGTAAACGCTCCATGCTGTTTGTCATCTTTAACCTCCTCGACGCTCGACGCAATCGACTTCATATTTTTCGCAAGTCTTGCGAAAATATTCCAAATCGAAGCCAACAAAGAGGTCTATGTCGCCACTCTGACGATGTAATGGGTTAGGATAGTACATCGAAAGCCCTTGCCCTTTGAGCAGGAACGTGTCGCTACCCTTCTCTTTCAGACTCTTCATCACCATCGGCGTGTAGGCATTCATCTCGTTGTTGCGCTTTTCGATGTTCGAAGTGTACATCACAAGATTGTAATATATCGTCTTGGGAGGTCGCAACGATTTAGGTAATTTCGTAACTGCATCGGTTATGACGCCCATGATTGTTTGTTTGGTCGCCATATCCATCAACTGTTCCCAATCTACGTCAGATTGCAGCAGTTTCTCATCGACTGGCGTGTCCCAAAGTGCAGAACGATATAATGCTAAAAAGAGTTTCTCGGTTGAAGTCATTTCGTTGTGTTCATCAGTTGTTCAAACAAATCGACATAGTGTTGCGCCATCTGTCGCTCAGTAAATGTTTTTTGTAGTTTTTCATTGAAACGCAAACCTTTTTCAGGCGTTTCGGTTGCTTGTTCGATAGCACGACAAAGCGCGTCTAAATCGTTGGAAGGGAAATACGTTACTTCGGTCTCGTCAAATCGCTCTCGCATGCCTCGAATATCCGAACATACCATCGGTTTTGAATAAGTTGCGGCCTCAAACATCGCCAACGGGCAACCTTCGCTGAATGAAGTGAGAAGAAAAACATCGATGAGAGGCAGATAAGGCGATGCTTCAGGGCGCTGTCCAATGAAAAGAACGCGCTCGTTGATGCCTAATTCGATAGCCTCGCGCTCTAAATTCGGTTTTTCGCAACCATCGCCAATAATAAGTAAACGATATCGCTCTGGCAAACGCTGCATTGCTTTCAAGCAAAGCGTGATATTCTTGATTTTTCCTAAATTACAAAAAGCGCCAAGCAATGTACTATCGCCTTTGAACTGCTGGATTTTCGCCAAATCTTTTTCAGGTATTGGCGTATTGAGTTCGGTTTCGGTCAGTGTTAGACCATTTGAGATAACCGAAATATAGCGTTTCGGAAGCAATTTCGCATAATATTGCTTCATATCTTCGCTTTGTGCGACTACCGCATCATGCCGACGTGCCGAGAATACAAAGAGTTTCGACAACCACGGACCGCGATGGCGACCGAACTGATAATAGAAATCTTCGCGGATGTATGAATGCATCGTCGTAACGTACTTCACGTCGCGCGGTTGCTTATGGATGTACGCCCAAAGATTCGGTCGAAAACTATTGGTCTGCACAATATCGAACGCGCTCATGTCGAAACTTTTCCAGAAAGAGATACGCTGCGTTGGGCAAGCAAAGTCCATCGCTTCGCCTTCATCGAAATAGAAAACGCGACACTTGTGCCCCATTGCCGTCAACTGTCGAACGAGACTTCTAACGACGACAACTGGACCGAAACGTCCAAGCGATGCAACGATAAACGCAATCTTCATCTTTCGATTTCTATGAGTTAGAAATTCGTGGCGACCATTTGGCGTATGCCCATGCACAAGGCAGCAGCAAAAGACACGTCAATTTTGGTCCGAATCCATCGATATGTGCCAGTAAGTCTTTGATTTTCAATCGCAAAGCGCAACCACACACCATATATTCTGCTAAATATTTTATGAGTGTACGCAAGTTTTCGTGCTGACGTCCGCGCAACTCATTGACAAGCACATAATTGGAAAAAACGTAATCAATACATTTTTGTCGGTTGAACGTGGAATTGGTTTGGCGTTCATCGCTTTCGGTGTGGAAAATACGCAATGGCTTTTGCAAAAAACGCGCATTGTATTTCCGAGAAAAGCGATACCACATCACAATTTCGTTTACCAAACTCGTCTGATTGTACAACCATTTGCCATCATCGCGAAAGAGATTGGTGCTTTGTATAGCAGACGTTTTTCTTGAAACGCAATTTTCTGATGGTTGGTTATGCCGCCACGCCATCTCAAGGTTATTCGTATCGAGAAAAGGCGTATCGGCAGTGTATCGACTAATCATTTTTCCGTCAGCATCCACCACAGAAGCACGAATCTCACCGATATCATCGCGGTTGGTTGATTCGATACGTTGCCATTCATCAAAAAATGTTTGCAAGCAATCATCTGTCAGTTCGTCATCATCATCGATTTCGACCATATAAGGCGTTTCGAACATAGAAAAAGCACGACGCTGCGCCCAATGCTTACCGCGATGAGGTTGCCGCACATAGTTGATTTCGATGATTGCTTCGTTTTGAAATTCTTTTACAGCATCCTGCACTTCGTTGGTCGTGCTATCATCAACAATTAACCACAGAAAATCTTGGAAAGTCTGTCGTTTCAATGAGTTATACAATCGCTGCAACGTCGCAGGACGATTGTAAGCAGCCGTAAAAATGGTGAATGTTTTCAAGAAAAAAGATGGATTATTTCTTTGGTGCGGGAACTGCCTCGATCAATGGTTTGTATTTCGCAACCAATTCACGAGCAATAGAAACGCCATCGCCAACAGGTTTACTTGGGAAATCGCCAATGCAATCGTACCACCATTTTTCTTCGAAATCGGTGATTGTCTTTTCACATTTTGCAGCACGTTGCTCATCGAATTCTTCGCCAGCAATCACAGCGTCAGTTACAGCAGCGAAAAAGAGTTTCCAGCGTTGCGCGTAGAATGTTCCAAGCGTTCCATTCCACGAACGACTGGCGTAATCATTCAAGAGATGCGCTTTTTCGCCCCAAGTAGTTAGCAAGTTGCGCGCATTGCGTTCGAAATACAATTTTTCTTCTGGTGTGGTTCCTTTCTTTCGTGCATCAGCAATCCATTTACCCATCAAGAAAGTATTTTCCGTTGCCAATAAACGGTCTGCATCGTTTATCAAATCAAGCATCAGTTTTTCTTGCGCCATCATTTCCTTTAAATTACGCGCCTTCACAGCTTCGTTATATTTGTCATAAACGACTGCAGAATAATTGCCCAATAATTGGCGAGTGAAGTTTACTACGTCGAGATGATAGAACGGTGCATCGCTTTTGCCTTGCAAGAGACACTCAATAGCATGCAGAAGATCGCGATTATCGTAAGGAACTTTCAGATTGTGGTAATAGGTTGTCCATTTTTTATTCAGCGCAGGACGCACATTCCACATCGAACACTGTCCAGGACGATCAGGAGCGATGTAAATCTTCTCCGCAAGAATCTGCCATGCCTCTCGAATATATTCATCTTTCACGCCAGAACGCTCGTCAGCCACATGCTGAATCCATTTCTTTACATCCTTGTGTGTATCGAAATCCCAAGCTTTCTCAAAGACATATTCGTACATAAACGTATTGCAATCAAAGCCTTCGATAGTAGAACCAATTCCTTGGAAGTTATCGCCACCATTGACAAAAGTGTTTTCAAGACGCTCGTTCACGTCTTTGATATTTCCAAAGAGTGCGGTATTTCCACCGAAATTGCCTAAATAGCACCAGATATACGGCACGCCATGAAATTGATTGACCTGATTCCAAACCTCTTTTCGTTCGCAATAATAATCGAGCAAAATAGATTTTTCAGCAGGATAAGCCGTAACGTATGCCTCAATGCGGTCGTCTGTCCAATATTTTCGGTCATTATAGAACAACCAAGCCATCTGCAACCAAACGGCATCCTCGTCAACTGCTTTCAGATTCTCGTAAGTTTGCTTGGCAACGCGACGCAAATAAGACGCATCCCATGAAGGTGGTTCCAGTTCATTAAATAGATCGATGCCGTAGATGTGGTCTGTGCCGTATGTAGCGTTTTGAATGGTGAGAAATTCTCGCTGAATCTGCGTGAACAAAGGATCCATCGGATCGAGATAACTGCATGCATATTCTTCAGAATAGCCAGACCAAGGTTTCAGTTTCGTTATTTTAGCGTCAGGATAGATACGCTTCAATTCTGCAGGAACATGTCCTGCGAAAGCTGGTAGAACGGGTTTCATATTAAACTCACGCTCACGTGCCACTATCTTCTTCTGCAAATCTTCCTGATCATTCAACCACGACATGGGAAGGTCACCTTGCCAATAATCGATGTTGAGCATGCGATGCCATGGCAGATGCGATGGACCTGTAAAGTAATGTCTTACCTCTTTTTCGCTTAAACCTAATTTTGTCCAGACCTTCAACCAAATCGATTCTTGACCTGTAATAGCGAGCGGAAGATTCACTCCGTTGAGCGCCATCCAATCGATGAAATGCTCCCAATCGTCCCAGTTCCACCAAGGCATGGTATAACCAAAAGTGCAATAGTTCAAGAAAAATCGCTGTGGTACACGTGCGTTGATTTCTATTGGTTTTTCGATGGCAGGAAGCGTTGTTGGCGCAAGGAATTTATCATCTTTGAACCACGAAACCGTTGTGTTGCAGTAGTATTTCAAATAATAATTCAAACCAACCGCCATACTATTAGCATTGTTGCCACCAACGATTAGTTTGCCACGTTTTGTTTGAAGTGTAAAGTAATCGCCTGTAGTTTTAGCAGGCAGCTGCTTAGCTTCAATTTTTTGTTGCAGATTTGGCAACAATCGACCTACGAGTCCATTAAACACTTCCACGTCGCCTGCCTTTATGCTTTGGCAGAGCAACAGCGTCATCATCAAGGCAAATAGTTTTTTCATAGTCGCTTATCTTTTTATTTTTTTGTTTTAGTCCTACACCTTATTATATATATTATAAGGATTTCGTTTTCTTATATCTTGGTCCACCAAATTTATAGCGCAGCATGAGTTCGATGTCCGTTTGTGCTGACGCGTCAATCTGCTGTAATCCGCTTGAAATCACATCGCGATCGAAATATTTGGTAGTGCTCAATTTCAACATCGCCATCCAATGTTTTCCGAAATCTGCACGACCGAGAACGGCAAAATGCAATCCCTCGCCGTAATAGGACGGCATATAAAAATTATACAGCAATCCGCGCTCGTAAACATAGAGCCGACTGCTGTAATCATCGGTGTTAAAGTAACCTACGATGCCGTAGATTCTCCACCAATCTTGTTGAATGCCTGCTTGTTCGCTCAACATCCAACCAAAACTTTTATCTTTGTATGTGCAATATGCAATGTCTGCTTGCGTTTTCGACCACCACAGACCATCTTCGTAATGCACTGAAAATCTGCCACGATGGGTTGTTTCCCAAATCAATGCAGTTTTGTCTTCGTTATCTTTCTCTCGACGTTTCAAACGATAGCGCAGCAAAAACGTTGTTTTACTTGTTTGATAAGTTGCCTGCAAAACATTGTCCCAAGAATGGCTTGCGTCAGACGTTTGATAACGTTTCCAAGGGAAATAACAATAATCGGTATAGCCCATCACCGTCAAGCCACCTGCCACTTCCCAAGATCCGCCAAGCAGGACGCCACTTTCGTTACGCACATAGCCGTTGTCGCTAAAACTTTTGCCGTAAAGCGTATAATATTTATACGAATAAAAACGCTGGATTGCCAAGACGCGCAACGAGGTTGATGGTGTGTAACTCACACTATTAATCGTTGCAATCGCACCGCAATCACCTGTCGCAGTCTCGCCTTGAAAAGCGAATTTCGGTGTAACATAACCATAATCGGCACTGATGTTCCAAAAATTCTTTCCTGCTGCATAATATTTGCGATAACCTACATTCGTGTTAGGTTTCAGTTCTTTATCAAAACCAGCAGCATAACCAGTAAATCCTAAACGCCAAGCACGATTTCGCCATGCAATATGTCCACCAGCAGCCCACGTTTTTACGTTATTCTTTTTTGCTAATTCCGCGTCTGTTCGATGATAACCCGTCGTCACCCAAGTAGCAAATGAGGCAGAATCTTTATTCATTGTGCCGTCAATGGAACGATAGGACGCAAAAGCAGTAAGATCTATATTTTTCGCGACATTCACTGTCGCAGCAGCGCCTTGCAAATAAGGGATATCCATTCGAGATGAGTGCCCAGAGATAACATTTGTTGAGCGCGCCAAATTATCTATCGTCGGCAGTTTGCCCAACATCAAATTATTGTTCATTACCAGACCCATACCAAAGCGCAAACGATATCGCCCAACAACCAAAGACTGCAACCGACCAATGTTTTTGAGTTGCAAATAGAATGAATAATAATCGTAACCCCAACTATTTTTATTCGCAAAGAATGGTTCGCCAGAATCTTGTGCACCGACGAAACCAGCCTTTACGTGGTCGCGATAATTAAAAGTATAGCGAATAAAATGTTTTAGATTATAACCACGATAACCATTCTTATCACCAGCACGCTTGTACGTTGGGATCTTCATCATTCCCGTCAATTCGTGCTTACCAGTCGTGACAATTGTGCCAATATCAGGCAACGTATCTTTCACAACTGGTTGACCAAAGAAAATAAAGCATTTCAGTAGATTTCTGCGAGGTGTATCCAGCGATGGAATCATTGCCAACTCACCTTCGGTTTGCAGTGGACCATATCGATAAACGTAATAGCAAATATCCTCAATCTGCTGCGCCGAAAGAAACGGCACGCGCTCCAAATCTTTCCATGTTGCCGTATTGATATCGATGGGCGCCTCCGCCAAATCCTCCAACGCATCATGCAACACCTTGTATTCCGCACTCTCCACATCCTCCATCTCGCAATATTCATCCAAATAACGCTCCCACGATGTGTTCACTGTTTGCGCAAAGGATAATTGACAGAAAAAGAAACATAGAAGAAGTAAAAAATGACGCGTTTGCATGGCGGTGCAGGTTTGGTGGTTATTAAATTTTATTTTAAAACATTCTCGTATATTTCGAGATAACGCTGATAAAAGCATTCTGGCGAATAGCATTCATCAAATTTTTGTTTAAGACAATTGCCTATTTGCTGATTATTTGTAATTTCTTTGATAGTTTCAGCGAGAGCATGCTCGTTTGGCATATCAAAGATTTTTAGTTCGTCATCCGTAAAACATTCTTTCACGATAGGCAAAGATGAACAGACGACTTTTTTCCCATAATCGGCAGCCTCCAACAACGACAATGGGAATCCCTCACTGCGACTTGGAAGTGCATAAATGTCGTAATACGGCAAATAACGATAGGCTTTATGTTTGGTTCCTGCAAAAAAGACGCGTTCTTCCATGCCTAATTGTTTCGCCATATCTTGAAATGTTTGTGCCTCTTTACCACTTCCTGCGATAAATAATTTGTAATTATTGGGCAACAAAGCGAGTGCTTTCAGCATAACGTCAATTCCCTTGCGAAGAATAAGTACGCAATTCATACCAATCAATACGCTATCTTGCTTAAACGCTAAGATTTCATTACGTTCTTCTTCCGATAAATCTTCCTTTTCCAAGATTCGCGTATTGTATGCATACGTCAATTTATGCTTGGGCAACCATCGACTATAATACTTCATTGCATCTTTGCTCAATGTTACGATTTTATCGTGGCGCAAAAGAGTAAGTAAGAAAATCAGACCAAGCAGAAATCCTTTTACTTTACCAAATAAATCACAAAAGTCTTGGAAAACATAACAATGAATGGTTGCTATAAACTTTGTTTTTGTTTTGAACGGACGATGAAGAAATACAAACGCATCTGGTCGTAAGCCATGTGTATGAACAATGTCATAAGATGTAAGAGTGGTCTTCGATGATCTATCCAATTTCTTAACTTCACAAGGAAACGACATCGCATTTTGCACATCTTTTAGATAATACAAATCGCAAGTGTGCCCATGCTCTTGCATCTTGGTTATCAGGTCTAAAACAACATTGTTAAGACCTGTTTGCTCAAGATGATTGACTATATAAGCAATTTTCATTGTCTTATTTTCTCAACATTTTCTGATAAACAAATGTTCGCAACCAATTAGGAAAAAGGAATTGCACAGTTCCGCGAACAATGTAATTATAAACAAGACGTGGGAAAGTAATCAAACCTTCGTGATACATGTATTTGAAAATCGCCATATGGTCTTTGAAGTATTGTTTTCCAGCACGACGTGCAAACTGCCCACTACCCGATCGCACATTTACAACAATATCGGGAATATTTCTGAACGTACAATTAGTTTTCATCATACGCGCCCAAAGGAAATAATCTTCTTGGCGATAATCCGAACGATAATTCCCTGCTTTTAGTAAATCTGCTTTCTTGAAAATCACCGTCACATGATTTACGCCACAGCGACTTTTCATGAATTGCTTAATGCCTTTATCATCAAGCGGCAAGATACGGCGATCAACGATATGTGTTGGATCATCTTCAAATTCGGTAATCATTCCACCAACAAGCGACAACGTCTCATCTTCATCAAAGCATTTCATTTGTTTATCAAAGCGATCACTTGTTGAGATATCATCGCTATCCATTCGCGCAAGATAGTCATATTTTGCCTTTTCAACAGCCAAGCGCAATGCAGCACCGAGACCTGAATTCTGCTCTTGTGGATAATAATTTAATTCTATCAACTGTTCAGCGCATTTCTTCTGTGTATTTTCAATAACAGCAGTCAACGCATCTGGCACAGGTCCATCGCCAATGATAACGATTTCATTGGGAGGTAGCGTCTGTTGAATAATGCTGTCAAGCGCAATTTGCAAATACTGTGGGTCATCGTTTTTGTAAATGGACATGATGACCGAAAAAGGTTTGCTCATATAGTTTGGATTTTACTTTGTTTTTGCTTTATTAACTTTAAAAACCACCTCCACGTTTCAAATAGAAGAAGAATACCATCAAAACGCCTGAAATAACATAAAAAAACATACGATTTCGTTTATTGAAAGATGTTGCCATTAGAGGTATCATTGCAACTTCAACCGTTGCGAACATCGTTGAGGTTCTTCCAGATAGGGCTGTATATTGGCAAAATACAACCAAAATCAATGTAGAATAGAAATAGGCATTACGTAACAAATAATAATGTTCTGATAATTTAGAGAATTTCTCTTCATAATAAGTAAAATATAGCATGATAAATAATTGCAAGTAAATCATAGGATTTCGCAATCCAATCTCACTTTGATACTCTTGGCTCGTGTAGGTGGTATATTGCAAGTCCGTACTCCAATCTTCCACAAATGAAGAAATTGCAGGTGTGAGAGTCATTGCGACAATAAAAGCGAGGACTAATCCCCAATAAATCTGCTTTTTCTTAAATCTCACCATATTAAAGAAATAGAATGGAACAGCAATTAATGCGCTATGGTGAAAGAAATAAGCGATGAATATCCACAAATAATATTTTTTCCACTCCCTACTATGCACATATTGTATTGCCCAAAAGATAATAGCAATTGCCAACGCTGAGCGTATTTGAATAAAATTACGGTTTAATAAAAATCGTGCAATATAGTCACAAAGTCCAATAAGTGGGAAAATGCAATATTTGTTAAGGTCCTTGTAAAGGAAAATAAATGTAATTGCAGAAACAAATAAAAGGTAAGTAACATAATCATTACTAAATAATTTTACGATACTACCCAATAGATGAAAACCACGCTCAGTGTATGCAAATGGTGGACGATTGAAAGAATATTCGAATAAAGGAACATTATCTTCAAAATCTAATATATAAGCATCTGTATCTGCCCATCGTTCCGGATCTCGAACTCCTGCTAAGTATGCGAGAATAACACATGCAATTAACAATAGAATGCGCTGATTCTTTTGTGACTCTCCCGTCGAAATAATTGCCAATATATAAAAAATGGCAAATGCTATTAAAACAATCATGGTTTATATCTTTGTTCGGAAAGGTTTCTAATGTTTATTTTTCTATATATGCTGTTTAGCGATGCTAAATAGGCTCTTTACGATTCTAAAGAGGCTGTTTACGACATCTAAATAGTACTCTTTAGAAAATTAATTCGAAGTGTTGTTATTCAAAACGTTATTCAACAACGATTCCCAACGATCGATTGTTGGGTCTAATAGATAATATTTTGAGCGTTCAATGGCATTTTGCTGCATTCTTTTGCGATTATCGCCATCATCTAATACGTGTTTCATTGCTTCAGCCAATGCATCAACATCTTCTGGTGCGCAAACGACGCCTACAGAAGCATTGGTAATTATTTCACTTTGACGACCTTTATAATCGCAAGCGACACAGGCACAACCTTGACTCATTGCTTCAATCAATACCAAACCGAAGCCTTCGTATCGACTGCTCAATACAAAGACTTCTGATTGACGGAAAATATCTTGAATATCGTTACGAAATCCTAATAGTTCTACACGATTGCTGACATCGTTTTCTTGCATCATATTTTCAATATTGGCGATTTCTTGTGGAGTTCCATAACCTGCAATCTTCAAAATCCATTCGGGATATGCGCTTGCAATCTTTCCCCATGCTTTAATTAAGATGTCAAAACCTTTTACATGCCAACTTTCCAATCGACCTGCTGCAATAAGTTGTTTTTGCTTGCCTTCAATACTATCGGTTGGCACAGTTGACAACGGATTAGGCATCACGACAACATTTTTAATACGATTACCAATTACTTTTTTATCTGCTTCCGTCAAAACTGTCACGCAACGATAAATTTTATTCAAAACGAATTTAGAGAATTTATCTAATGCAGTAAATGGCGCAGATGCTGGTCGTTCGAAAGAATCGTGTTCCGTTGCTATAACGGGAATATGCAGACCTAAACTTGCCACATAAGAAACAAAAGAGCATGTCCACATAATGCCAATAATAACATCTGGGCAATGTTTCTTAAGATGACGACGCAAAAGGAATGGAGCGCCACCCCATTTTTTGAGTTTATTATCATTGGTCGGCACTAAATTTAATTGGCGAATACGAGCATCTAATTTGTATGTCTTATCATCATATAAATTTGCAACGACCGTTACATCATGTCCGCGTTGAGCAAAACCATTGGCTAACACAACAGCAACGCGTTCAGCTCCGCCATAACTTAATCGACCACAAACAATGAATATCTTTTTCTTTTTCATTTCGTTATCAGTTCAAAATCTGCGTTTTTTCCGAGTTTTTGCAACACTAAAATCTGCGTTTTTCCGAGTTTTTGCAACACAAAAAACTGCGTTTTTCTTATTTTTTCACTTATCGTTCATCGTGTCAACATACATTTTTGCAACGTCAGAACCCCATTTGTCAAGACTAAATTTGGCAATGACTTGCTCTCTCAAATGAGTAATAAGTTGCGAACGTTCATTTTCATCCATCATAAGAATAGATTCGATTCTTTTTCCTAAATCTTCATCATCTTCCAATGTAATGAACGTCTCGTTATCTAAGCCATAGCACATCGATGGAAGATCTGTTTTTAACACCATACAATTACAATATAATGCTTCAGGTATTGCATAACAGAGCCCTTCATTTAAAGATGGAGATAAAAAGATTTTACTTGCGCGATAATAATCACCGATTGTCTCGGTTGCAGGCGTAATCTCAACCCATGCAGGAATTTCTCCCATTACTTCGATAACTTTATTTCGCGTGTTCGTTTCGTTGTTCGTAACGATATGAAGACATATATCGTATTTTGTTGCTATTGGTTCTACTGCTTTCAACGTTGTATCAACACCTTTTCGATAAAAATCTGTTCCGAGAATCAGCAAATTTGTTCTTGTCGTATCAAAAGGTGAAGTGTTCCCTATTTGATCTAATCGAGAAAAATCGATGCAATTAGTGATATAAGAACATTTTTTCGGAGAATAACCACCAGAAATCAACGTATCATAGACAGCTTTTGAGCAACCGACCAGCTTATCTGACCAACGAGATAGCCATCGACGTAGCATCGATTTCATTGGGGAATCAGGGATAAGCGTGTTGTGAAAATGATTTATGACCTTCGTTTTGCACAACATTCCTACTAAAAATGTTGAAACAACGCCATAGAAATGTACATGCATAATATCTATTCGATACTGCTTGCACCATTTTGTCAACTGAAAATTACTTTTCAAATTGCCTTGTGGCAAAAAAAGCACACGATTGTCTTCCAAATCGTTTATCCATGCTTTATTTGCAGCATCCTGTGGAAAAATATAAATCACTTCATTGTCTTTCGACAATTCCTTGATATGTCTTTCTGCACTTCGCAAACTCGACA
>Ga0065708_1039948_pt1 | contig 22918 bp, 12 predicted proteins | sample Hoacrofraction12_2_FD_59095 | JGI IMG/M metagenome (GOLD analysis project Ga0065708, IMG submission 59095) | Hoatzin crop microbial communities from Cojedes, Venezuela, sample from fiber fraction 12 v1 | ecosystem: Host-associated > Birds > Digestive system > Esophagus > Crop | place: Venezuela... | reverse complement strand
ATTTTAGTTCCATCCAGAGAAATTGAATTTAATTTAACTAAATCTTCTTCTTTTTCTATTTTAACAATTTTTACAAAATCATCATCAATTAAATTACGATAATCTCTAATAAAACGATTAATTGTTCTAAAATCGGGCTCTTGCATTCCTGTAAGATACATATAAGCAATATCTGTTTTAACTTTCCTAGCTAAAGCTCTACCAGAACTTATAACTTCAAAATCACCCATTAAAATAATCCTTAACAATAATTTCTTAGAATAAGCCGCAGCACCGGGAGAATAAACAAATTTAGAATGAATTTCAGTAAAATTCATACTATCAACAACATTTTGAACCAAAAAACAAGGATGATTTTCCAGAATTTTATCAGTCAAACGAAAAGGAAGTAAAAGTTCCTAACCACAACTATCATCTCTCAAAACCATAAATAACACCAAAAATAAAAATTATAACCTTAATAATAATATATAATTACTACTATTTAAATATTGGTGTCAAAAAATGGATAAAAAACATTAAAAAGAAAAAATAGTAAATAATAAAGAAAATAAAAGAAAAATAAAAGAAAAAATATTAAAAAAATTTAAAAATTAAAAAATTTTATGGGTCACCCTCAAAATAAAATAAAAAAAATAAAATAGAAGATTAAATTATAAGAGGACTCCGAAAAAGCTGTATCCGAGGCTGAATACTATGATGATTGCCATGAGGTAGGTCATGAAGCTTACTATGGCTTTTAGGATGGAGTCTGAAACGACGTAGGAGAGGAGGTTTTCGAAGAGGTAGCCTCCGTCGAGGGGTTTCATAGGGAGTAGGTTGAAGGTACCGATGGCAAAGTTGAGGAAGAAGATCCAGGTGAAGAGTTCGGGAAGTTGGAGGAGGATTGGTAGGATGGAGTTTAAGATAGGGAGGTTGAAGTTGTTGTTGAGGACGTAGTGGGATTGGGCTTGGATACCCATATAGCCGAGGGAGGTGTTGGCAGGGTTGGCTTTCAGTTTGAAATTGTAGGAGCCGTGGTCGGTAGTCATGTGGATAGTGTGGTTTGGTTTTAAGGAGGATACGGCTTTGATGTAGTCGGAAGATTTGTTGATAGTGTAGTTGTCTATAGATTTGATGATCATTCCTTCGGAGACATAGGTTTTGGCGTTACCATCATCGGTTAAACGGGTTATGCTTACTCCGTCTTCGTGAAATACTGCAGGAATTATGCAGGAAGATAGGAGGGTCATGATGATTAGAGCAATAGCTGCTAAGGAAAGATTGGAGATAGAACCTGCAACGTAGATTCTGAGTTTAGCGGGACGGGATAGTTTGTTGATTTGTTCGTCGTCGGGTTCGACAAAAGCACCGGGGAGAATTGCGAATAGGAGTAATCCGATAGATTTGATGTTGACTTTTTCTACTCTTGCAAGGATACCGTGACCGAATTCATGGACAATAATAACAGTAGCTAATGCGATGAAACCTGAAAGGAATGGGATGAAAATAGGAGAGCCTGGGATTTCAACACCTGGAACAATGAGACTGACTGAAGGAGTGGTTCTTATTGTAGTTAAGGAATAGACTAATGAAATAGCCATGAAAACCATGAAGCCTGCTGAAACAAAGATTCCGATATTCATAAACCATTTCCAGAATTTAGGAGAGCGGTTAGCTGTTCTGTCAATGAAGCCTCTGAGTCGTTTGGTTTTCCACATTAGAATTGGAAAATTGACATTAACTCCATATTTTTCAAGTTTTTTATTAAATATCAATGCAATAAACCATATGAGGAAAAAAGCAATAACGTAGTACCATATACCATTCATATTAACACTTGTATATTAATTTTTTTAACAAATTTATATTATCTCTTATAAAATATAAAGATTGTTTTTTAAATAGAAATAGCATAAGTATTTGTAGTTAAATAAAAAATATATAATAATTAGAAATATGAAAAAGGGGAGAGTATGTTAAATTTAGAAATAGAAATTAAAAATAAGGATTATCTGATTTTAATAGCTTTTTTGATATTGTTTATATTGATGATTGGAATAAAGCCGGTTAATGCTATAGACAGTTCGGATTGGGAAAGTGTGAATGTGACAAATGTGACTTTCAAGATTCCACCGGGAATGGAAGGGGGAAGGTTGATTGAAACTTCTTACAGTAAAGGAAATGTCTTTCATTTTGGAATACGTTCATTGGAAAATGATAGGGATCTTGCAAATAGCTTTGGTGATGAATCAACATCTGATGATTTGATTGATGCTAAGGAGGAAACATTGTCTAATCATTATCTTGTCGTGTTAACTACTTATGTAAATGTGTGTAAATCCAATGTAACCTATGTTTATCTGCCGATTAATGAAACAATATTTGTGATTTCATTTAATGGAACAGAGATAACTCCAGAGATTGAAGAGATTATCAATAATACTCCAGAGTCTGAAATGAGTAAAAAGGAATTTTACAGTAAACTTGAACAATCACAAAAGGATTATATCAATGCAAGAATAGATGAAGAGAGTTATACATCTTACATGAGAGGATATAGGCAAGGAGAATCTGATGAAAAATCCTCAAGTAATGTGAGATATAGGTATTTGCCTATATATTATGCAAAATAGCTAAGATTTAAAATAAAAAGATTACAATGTAAGCCATACCATATCTCTGAAAAAGATTTAAAATAAAAAGATTACAATGTAGGCCATGCCATATCTCTGAAGAATACAAGATCTACCATGTCACCACGTTCTATACCTTCCTGGTTTTCGTTAACAATGATGTAACTGTTAGCTTCGACCATGGAACGTATAATACCAGAACCTCTATTTAGGATATGGTGAACAGAGTCGTCATCAGCGTATGCACGTATGTAGTCGGTTCGTCCAAGTTGGGAAGGGATTTTGGTAGTTGCTTTACGTTTTACAACAGAATGCATGTAGTCTAGACCTTGCATTTTAAATAGATAATATCTTGCAAAAACATCGAATTGGGCCATAGCAGCTACTGGCTGGCCGGATAACATGAATATTTGAGTATCATTAACGATGCCGGCACCGACAGGTTTGCCGGGGCGTAATGCAACACCATGGAATAGAACTTCTCCGAGGTCTTCAACTGCATCGACAACAACATCACCTTTGCTGATAGCGGTTCCTCCGGTTGTGATAACTACGTCATATTCTTTAGTTGCTTCATCAATAGCTGTTCGAACTTCTTCAAAGTTGTCGTAGCCATGGCTGATGTCTACTGAAGCGCCGGAGCTTCTGATCATGGCAGCTATTGTGAATTGATTGGAATTTATGATTTTAGCTTTATCGAGTTCTGGAGAAGGTTCGACTAATTCGTTTCCTGTGATAATAAGTTTGACTCTTGGTTTTTTATAGACTTCAATTTCGCTGTATCCTGCTGAAGCAATTAATCCCATCTCTTGAGGGCGAATCAATACATTGGATGCTAAAACTTCATCGCCTTCAGCAATATCTTCAGCTTTTGGAGAAATATTTTCACCTGGAGTTACCTGAGAGTGAATTTCCAGATCGTCACCAGTTTCATTGGTGTATTCTTTCATTAAAACAGCATTTGCACCATCTGGAATAGGTGCGCCGGTAGCTATGACAATAGCTTCGCCATGGTGGACTGTTTTGTCTGAAAAATCACCTGCTCCAATTCTGTCAATAATTTTAAGCTCCTTTATAACACTGTTAGATGCGCCAAAAGTATCTTCGGCAATTACTGCATAACCATCCATAGCAGATTTGTCAAAAGGAGGAGAATTATGAAAAGAGGAGACACTATGAGCTAAAACACGACCTTGAGAATCTTTAAGATGAATCTTTTCAATATCTGTCATCTTTAAATTCTCATCGATTTTAGATATGGCCTCACTTAAAGGAATTAATTTTGATATAAACATTTTAAATCGTCCTAAATAATATTATTACCTAAATTACTATGAAATTATTTATTAAATAATCATTTTAAAATACTTACCTCATACCTTAAAACTTAATTTAAAAGAATTATTTTAAATAAATAATTGGAAAAAAGATTAATTTTTATAAATTACCTGAAAATAAAAATTAATCCATGATTAAAAATAAAAATGAATTATAAATCATTGAAAAATTATAAAAATGAATTTCAAATCATTAAAAAAAATTATAAAAAGGCATAAAAATCAATTATGCCTCAATAATAAACACAAAAATCAATATGCTCTATTTCTACAAATAACAAGCATAAAAATCAATTATGCCATATATTTTTCTATAACTCCGTTGTATGCATTGTTAAGTTCGTCAACAGAGATATTTATTATATTTTCATCAGCATTGTTGATGATTAATGAGTTTCCTTTGACTTCACCGATAATAGCTGCGTCAACATCAATATCAGATAGGATTTCATCGGCTTTATCTGCTTTTACTGTGATTAGGTATCGGCCGTGAGATTCTGAAAAGAGAGTGTTGTTGTTGGAAATATCGCCGTCTTTTGGAATTGAGGATAAATCAACTTCACAACCTAAATTAGAGGATAAAGCCATTTCAGATAAGGCAATAGCTAAACCGCCTGCAGATAAGTCGTGAACAGCATTGATGTTAAGGGTGTCTTCAGCATCAAGGTATTTTGTGTAGTCTCCATCATTTGAGATTAAATCAAGGATGGTGTTTGCATTAGCTAATTCATCACCGATGCGGATTTTTGGAGCTTCACCTTGTTCAAGGTTGTGTACAGCCCGGTGATATTCAGAGCCTTCAACTTCATCATAGGTTTTACCGATAATGATGATTTTATCAGATTCTTCTTTAAATGGAAGGGTTCTGATGTTTTTAAGGTTTTCAACACCGATAACCCCAACTGCAGGAGTAGGGTTGATTTTAATACCTTCGGTTTCATTATAGAAACTTACATTACCGCTTATAACCGGAGCTTCGAATTCAGCAGCTACATCAGACATTCCACGAATACATTCTTTGAATTGCCATAAAATCTCGGGAGTTTCGGGATTTCCGAAGTTAAGACAGTCAACAACTGCATAAGGTTTTGCACCCATTGAAACAACATTACGGATAGCTTCAGCTACACTGCCTGCTCCGCCGTCGTAAGGAGATAATTTTGTATGAATTGTGTTTGCATCGCTTGTTAAAGCAATAGCTGTTTCATCATCAATTTTTAAAACAGCTGCATCATCGCCGGGTTTGACAACGGTTCGAACTTGAACTTCGTGATCGTATTGTTTGTAGACCCATTGTTTGCTTGCAATATTTGGAGATGAGAGTATTTTGATTAATGATTCTTGGATATCACCGTCAATGACTTCAACCAGATTGTCATCTTTGACTGGTTCTCTCATTTCTCTGTTTAAAGATGGAGGGTCTGCTAAAAGAATGGTAGGTAAATCACAAAGGATCTGATTTTCTTCATCTTCTTCAAAGTCCTTTACAATCATATGGTCGCCGGATGTAACTTCACCGATTACAGCTGAAGGAATTTCGTGTTTTTCACAAATAGATTGAGCGAGTTCAACATCTTTCGGGTTAATAACAAAGATCATTCTCTCTTGAGATTCTGAAAGCATGATTTCATAAGGAGTCATGCCTTCTTCACGAAGAGGAATAGCTCTTAAATCTACAACAGCTCCGTTTTCTGAAGAATCAACAAGTTCTGAGATACAGCAAGTTAAACCTCCACCACCTAAATCTTTAACACCTGAAACATTTATTTTATCCATAATCTCCAAAGAAGCTTCAAGTACACGTTTTTTAGTAAATGGGTCAGCTACCTGTACAGCAGGACGGTCTTCAGTTTCAGAATCGGAAGTTAACTCTTCAGATGCAAAAGTTACACCATGAATACCGTCTCTACCGGTTGTTCCACCCATAAGAAGGAAAACATCTCCAACATTCGGAGCTATACCACGTACAATATCCTCTTTTTTAACAAGACCTGCACATAATACGTTTACAAGAGGATTGGTTCTGAAAGATTCATCGAATTCGATTTCACCAGCAACGGTTGGAACACCGACCCTGTTACCATAATCTGAAATTCCTTCTACAACATGTTCGAATAAATATCTGGATTTTTGGTCTTCAAGAGGTCCGAAACGTAAACTGTCTAAAAGAGCTATTGGCATTGCACCCATAGATATAATATCTCTTAGAATTCCTCCAATACCAGTACCTGCTCCTCCATAAGGTTCAATAGCTGAAGGATGGTTGTGACTTTCCATACCTACAGCAAGAGCATACTCATCTGTAATAGATACAAGACCTGCATCATCACCGGGACCTAGAATAATATTTTCCCCTTCTGTAGGAAACAATCTTAAAATCGGCCTACTGCTTTTATATGAGCAATGTTCTGAAAACATTACATCCAACATTCCCTCTTCTAAGGAATTCATCTTTCTAGATAAGATTCCCTCAATATATTCCACTTCAGAATCTGTTAAAGTCATTTTAAACACCTTAATTTTAAAAATACAAAGCAAAAAGATATAATAAAAATTAATTAATCAAATAATTTAAGAAAGATTAACAACTGAAATAAGTACTTTCTCACCTTCCAATTTAAGAAAGATTAACAACCGAAATAAGTACTTTTTCATCTTCTATTTTCCATTCTTTTGAATATTCAACAGAGATATCTTCATCAACTTCTTCATCAGGTTTTACAGTGCATATTTCACATGCGCTGCCATCAAAGATTACAAGAGAATTAGCTCTTACTTCATCGGAAATTAAATCAGATTGTTTCTCAACCAGCTGTTTGAATTCATCGCTTGAATTGACCATTACACCAATGTGAGCTTCTACATCCAGATCCATATCTTTTCTCATGTCCTGGATTCTTCGGATAAGTTCACGAGCCATAGCTTCAGATAAAAGTTCTGGTGTGATTTTAGTATTGACAAAAACGTTTCCGCCATCAAATTCAGCACTTACAACATCACCCGGAAGTTCTGTTTCGTATAAAACATCTTCAGATGAAAGTTCTATTTCTTTAAGGTTTCCTTCTTTGTCTTCTCCTGTAACAATGAATTTGCCGGTTGAATCAAGTTCCTCTTTGATTCTGTTACCTGATTTGTCCTGTCTGGATTGTGCAAAGAATTTTTGAACTATGCCCATGTCGCCTTTAAGTCTTGGACCTAAGGTTTTAAGGTTCGGTTTTGCAATGAAAGTGAGATTAGGGAATTCTGTAGCTGTTAAGACTTCCTTAGTGTTAGACTGGTCTTTTATGACATCTTCAAGGTATCTTACACCTTCAAGAACTTTTTCATCTTGAGCTACAACGGTAATGTCACTTACAGGCCATCTGAGTTTGTATCTAGCTATGTCTCTTGCTCTTGCAGCTGCTTCTATAATCTGACGGACATCGTCCATTTTGGATTCGAGTTCTGTGTCTATCATGTCTTCATCAAACATCCAGTCATCCATGTGAATGCTTTCAACTGCATCGGATTTTACGCCTTTTACAATGTTTTCGTATACTTTCTCTGAAAGATGAGGAGTTATAGGAGCCATGAGATGTATCAAGGTTTCAAGAGTAGTGTAAAGTGAATAGTATGCACCTAATTTATCTGGATCGTCACTTTCAACCCATGTTCTTCCACGGATTAATCTTACATACCATCGGCTTAAGTCTTCGAGTATGAAATTCATGATAGCTCTTGTTGCAAGGTGGAAGTGAACGTTGTCAATGTTTTCACCTACTTCCTTAGCTAATGAATTTACACGGGAAATGATCCATTTATCTTCATTTCTCAAAGATATGTTTGAGTTATCTCCATCGATTATGCATTTTTCGGGATTGAAATCGTCAAGAGCCATGTAGGTTGTTGAGAATACATATACATTCCAGAAGATATTGAACATCTTGTTTACATTGTTCAGCTCGTCCCAGACAAATTTCAAATCGTCCCAAGGTTTGCAAGCCCATAAAAGATAGAATCTGAGCACATCAGCACCATATTTTTCAATGACATCTTCAGGCTGAACAACATTACCTAAGGATTTACTCATTTTCTTACCTTCTTCGTCAAGGACGAAACCGTGCATCAGAACTTTATTGTAAGGTACTCTGTCTAAAGCGATAACACCAGTACCTAATTGAGAATAGAACCATCCTCTTGTCTGATCATGACCTTCAGTAATGAAATCGTAAGGATACCATGTTTCAAACATGTCGTTTTCTTTCGGATAGTATAATGAAGCCCATCCTGCAACTCCAGAGTCTATCCATACATCAAGAACATCAGGAATACGTTTCATATGACAACCACAGTCACAGGAGATTTCAACATCATCAACATAAGGTCTGTGGACCAGGTCTTCATCATTTGCAGTTATTTCATTGACAGATTCCTTTTTAAGTTCATCAACAGAACCTATAACCTTTATTTCACCACAATCAGGACACATCCATATAGGAATTGGAATACCCCAATATCTTTGTCTTGAAATTGTCCAATCCTTAGCATTGTCTACCCAATCATGGAATCTGCCTTCACCAGCCCATTTAGGAACCCATTCAACATTATCAATCTCAGAGAGCATTTTGTCTTTGATTTCTGTAACTTTGATAAACCATTGTTTAGTAGCAAGATAAATGATAGGAGTCTTACATCTCCAGCATACTCCGAATCTGTGAGATAAGGTGGTATTTTTAAACATAAGTCCTTTGGAAATCAGATCTGCAATGATTGTTTCATTTAAATCCTTTGTAAATCCCTTAGCATAAGTACCAGCATCTTCATTGAAACAGCCTGCTTCATCAACAGGACAGAAAATTGGAAGATTGAATTTCTGACCTATTTCAAAGTCCTCAGGACCATGACCTGTAGCAGTGTGAACAAATCCGGTACCTTCACCAAGTTCTACATGATCTCCATGGAAAGTTGTGTGAACCAATTCATTGTCATTTTCCAATTCCATCTGTTTAGGCACTTCTTCTTTTAAAGGATAAACATAGGAAAGTCCTAAAAGCTCACTGCCTTTAACTGATTTTACAATCTCATACATCACTTCTGTTTCTTCTTCAACAATGTATTTTTTCTCATCGGATTCTTCGTCATCAGCATCATATTCAGGATTAGGGATTTTGTTTTTATGTACAATCTCCTTAGGACCTAAAACATTTTCAACCAATTCATGAGCCATTATTAAAATTTCTTCTCCGGTTTCATTAAGTCTTTCATCCACTTTAACGAAATCATAATCGAAATCCTCGTTCAAACATATTGCAATGTTAGCCGGAAGAGTCCAGGGAGTAGTAGTCCAGACAAGGAATGACTGATTCAAATCAGCACCATCACCACCTTTAATGATCTTTTCCTTAAGAGGGAAACGAACATAAATAGACGGATCTTCATCTTCTGTATAATCAATCTCAGCAGCAGCAAGTGCAGTCTGACAATGAGGACACCAGCTGATTACCCTTTTATCCTGAGTAAGCAAATTCTTGTCATGTGCTCTTTTAAGAGTCCACCAGGAAGATTCCATATATTTAGGATCCAAAGTCATGTAAGGATTATCCCAATCCATCCATACTCCGAGACTTTCAAACTGCTTAGTCATAGCTATTTTATTTTCCATAGCAAACTCTTTACACTTATCTACAAAATTAGCTATTCCTATCTTATCTTCAATCTCCTGTTTAGACTTAATACCCATCAATTCTTCAACCTTATGCTCAATAGGCAATCCATGAGTATCCCAACCAGCCTGTCTCCTTAAACTAAAACCGTTCATAGATTTATAACGAAGCAAAGTATCTTTAATCACTTTATTCCATGTAGTACCTAAGTGAATTTTACCACTGCAGTATGGAGGTCCGTCTAAAAAAGAATATCTTGGACCATTAGCTCGTAATTTATTTGTTTTAGCATAAATATCAGAATCATTCCAAAAGTTTTGAACTTTTTTCTCTATTTCCTTAAAGTTATATGATTTTTCTGCCTCTTTTAATGGCATGCTTATCTCCTTTTACAATTTTAATAATTAATCCATTGCAATATAATTTTAATAATCAATCCGTTGCAAATATTCAATGAATAAAAATAAATGATTATAATTATGAATTCAAAGTATTAATGATTTAAAATATAATATAAATTAAATCAATATGTTAAAATAAAAATTAAGCATATTTAATATGTTAAAATAAAATTAAGCATATTTTAAACCTTTTTAAAAATATTGAATAAAGAAATTTAAAGTTATTTCAATAGCTAAAAGATAAAATCAAATAATCTGATTTAAAGCTATTTCAATAGATAAGATAAATTTGAAAAATTTGAAAATTTAAAAAACCTGAAAAAGGAAAAATATGAAAATAAAAAAAGTCTTTTAAATTAAAAGTTTGATGCATTAAAATAATAGATTAGGGTATAACTATTATTTTAATTAAACAGCAAAGCTTAGAAAGTTTGAGCTTTGCCTTGAACTACATTTTCGGTAATTTCAGATATATTGTCTAACCATTCATCGATGATTTTGTTAACTTTTGGTTGAACAGTATCCATATCATAACCGTCAGCTAGGATTAAACCTGCGGAAGCAGCTTTAGGCTGATCGATAGGTTTACCTATTTGACTTAAAATCATGATTTCGATTTGTCTGATTCCTTCAACGTTTTTAACGACATCATTAGCTATTTCTTTGGATAAAAGATTGTAGATTTTACCGACGTGGTTTATAGGATTTTTACCGGAAGTAGCTTCCATAGACATAGGTCTGCATGGAGTGATTAAACCATTTGCTCTGTTTCCTCTACCTACAGAACCGTCATCACCCATTTCAGCAGAAGTACCAGTGCAAGTTAAGTAGAAACCAGATTCATCTTCAGCATCATCGTTATCAGCAGTATTTATGAATACTTCTACTTCACGGTCGGTATATTTAGAAGCATAATCAAGAACAATCTCTTTTAAAGTATTTTTCAATGCGATGTATTCTTCTTTATCAGGAATATATTTTGAAACCATAGCACAACCAATGGTTAAAGTTATTTTATCGTTATCTCTAAGACCCATTACTTTAATATCTTCTCCGACACCAGGATATTTGACTTTGAAATCTTTAGAGTTTAATAATCTTTCAACTTCCATCACAATAGTTTCAACTTCAGAAAATGGAGCATATCCTACACCAAATGAAGTATCATTAGAAGAAGGTGCACCTTCTCTTTTAAATACATCTACCAAATCCCCGGAACCATGTCCGATTTTACATTCCACAACAGTATCAGTATCCGGATTTAAATTAACAATAGTTTCATCTAAAAATTCTTTAGCAGCTTCAATAGCTACTCTATCAAGAGGGAATTTGTGTCCTTCAAATTCAGAAACTCCTCTACCAGTTAAAAGAATATCAATAGGTTTTAAAATTTCTCCTCCACCAAATTGAGGATTAGATTCACCTGCAGTAATCTGAACTTCATCTGTATTGTGGTGAAGAACTCCACCTAACTCATCCATGTACAATTTACAAAGAGCCCTGCTGACAGATTCTCCAAGACCATCACTTATACTGTCTGGATGGCCAATACCTTTTCTTTCTACAATTTCAATATCTAAATCTTCAATATAAGTTTTATTTAATTCTTTTACGAAAATATTTCTCAAATAAATCCCTCACAATAGTTTTAGAATTTTAAGACGATAATCAAATAAATAGAACATGCTTAATTAAACTCATTATACTTAAAACTCATTAAATTAATTAAAAGTTAAATTCTTAAAAAAATTAAATCAATAACTAAACTTTGAATAGTAATATAAAATAAAATTTAACTTATTATAATTTATTTATTTTAATTTAAATATAAATAAATGTTATTGTTATTGGCACTGTAACAAACTATAAAATCTCAAACAACTGTTTTAACCATATCATCAATCATGCAATATTAACAATTGTTTAAACCATATCACCAATCACAGAATATTATTTTAATTAACAAAAAATAAAATTGATTTTAGAATGTTAAATTGATAAAAGATTGAAAAAATATCATTATATTAAAAAATTAACTTTTAAAAAAAGTTAGAATTAAATATCAATAATGAATAAAATTTAAATATGAATTTAGGTATAGGAAATAAAAATAAAATCAAATTTAATGAAAAAATAAAGAAAGATAATGAAAAAAGAAACAATAGTAATGAAAAAATAAAGAGTGGCAATGAAAAAATAAAGAAAGATAATGAAAAAAGAAACAATAGTAATGAAAATAGAAATACAGATTATAAATGGTTATATAAAAATAATAAAAAATTAACAAAAGTGAAAATAGCTAATACTTATTTTTCAAGACTTATAGGATTAATGTTTAAGAATAAAATAGATTATCCGTTAGTTTTTGATAATAGTAAGTTAGAATATTGTAATAAATTCGATTCATCAATACATAGCTATTTTATGAAATTGGAGATAAGTATTGTATTTGTAGGTGAAAATGATGAAGTTTTTGAAATAATTAATTTAAAGCCGTGGAAATTTCATATGCCATCAAAAGGAGCGAAATATGTGATAGAATTTGATAAGAATGAGTTTGAAAAGTTGAATCTGAAAATAAATGATGAAATAAAAATAGTATGAATGGATTGAATAGGTTAATAAATTAAATAAAAATAGAAAAAATTTAAACAGCTAAAATAAAAAAATAGCTAAAATAATAAATAAATAAAAAAATAAAAAGAATAGAGTTTTATATTTGGTATCGGATGTTGTCGAGGACTTCTTGGGGGGATTTGAAAACTGTGATGCCTTCCATGAGGACGAGTTTGTGGGTGTTTTCAATGTCTATTGGGCGCATGTGGAGGGAAATTATTTTTCCTTCGGAGATAGCGTTGAAAGGGCAGCTATCTTTACAAGCACCACAGCCTGTGCATTTTAGAAGGTCGATGTCGGTTTTGGGAATTATTGCTCCGTTGGGACAGCTTTCGGCTGCAACACAGACTTCGCAATCAGCACAACTGTTGGTTTCTATTTTGGAGGGGAGGACTGTGTCGATGTCGCCTTCTTCCATGTCAACAGGGACGATGAGGGTTTTGACTTTGCCTTTTCCAGCTTGAGCGACTGCATTGGTAACTAGGGTGTCAGAAATGCCGTAGACTATTTTTGCTACGGTGTTTGCAGTAGCGGGAGATACGATGAGAAGATCGTATTTGCCTAAAGAGAGTCTGCCAGAGATAGGGTAGCTGAATCTTTGGTCTGCATCGGTAGCTAATTCTCTGTAACGGCCACCGGTAACAGCAGTGACGCGTTCGTAAAGACCGTACATTTTTAATACTTCTTCGGCAGCGTGTGATAAAAAGACAGTGATGTCGTAATATTTTGCAAGCTCTTCCATAGCTTCGACACTTTCTTTTAGTAAGTGACCTGCACCTGTAAATGCCCATCCAATACGCATAAATATCACATTTAAAAAGAATAGTTAGAAAAAATGTGTCTAACTAATAGTTTGTTTAGATTTAATATTGAATTATAATCGTATCCTTATTCTTCGGTTTAATATTGAATATACTCGTATCCTTCTTCTTCTTTGAAAGCGTAGTGGATAGTGGTATATTGGTTCATGAATTCGGTAACTTCGTCTTTGATGTCTGCATCGTCGAATGCAACGCGTTTGATGAAGTTAGCGATTTCAGCCATTTCATTTTCTTTCATTCCGCGTCTGGTGACTTCTTGGGTTCCGATTCTTATACCGGAAGGGTCATCACTGTTGTTTACGTCGTCGCCTGGAATGAGGTTTTTGTTTAGGATAACGTTGTTTTGTTCTAGTTCTTTAGCGAGAATGGTAGCGCGTTTAGCTTTAGAAACATCCATAGCTACTTGGTGGGATTCGGTGTATCCTAAATCTTCGCATAATACGTCGAATCCTTCTTCTGCAAGGTATCCTGCGAGTGCTTTAGCATTTTTGATGGTTTGTTTAGCGTAGTCTTCTCCGAATTCGAGCATTTCAGCAGTAGCTATTCCGAGACCTGCTAGATGGTGAAGGTGGTGGTTACTTACTACACCTGGGAAAACAGCGTTGTCGATTAGGTCTTTGTTGTTTTCTTGAGATAAGATGATTCCTCCTTGTGGTCCAGGGAATGTTTTGTGAGTACTTCCCATTAATACTTCAGCTCCTTCTTTTAAAGGATCTTGGAATTGTTTACCTGCAATTAATCCAAGGACATGAGCTCCGTCATACATGATAGTAGCTCCAACTTCCTGAGCAGCATCGACAGCTTCTTTTACAGGGTGTGGGAATAAGAATAAACTTCCTCCAAACAATATGATTTTTGGTTTGATTTCTAAAATCTTTTTATTCATTGCATCAATATCGATATTCATGATTTCAGGATTGAAAGGGTGATCATAAGTTTTTAGACCTCGAATTCCAGCAGCACTAACATTTGCATGGCTGATATGTCCTCCGTAAGGAATATTCATAGCCATCATTTTGTCTCCTGCTTCTGCAAAACCAAAGAATGCTGCAAGGTTAGCTGTAACTCCAGATACAGGTTGAACATTAGCGTAAGTACAGTCATAAACTTCTCTAGAAAGTTTTTTAGCTAAATCTTCAATCTGATCAATATAAGTACATCCCTGATATAATCTTTCGTATGCCTGTCCTTCAGCATATCTGTGGGAAAGATCGGAAACCATTGCAGTTTTAACTTGATTACTTGTAACGTTTTCACTTGCAATAAGGTTTACACTATCTCTCATCCAATCATTATGATCTTTCATCAATTCATTAAATTTATTTACTTCAGATTCGTATTGATACATAAAATAACACCTAAATAATTTAAATAAGACTAATTGAATAAATAAAATACTTAAATACTATTCGTATAAAATAATTAAATACTATTCGTATTTTATAAAACTTTTATAAAATTATTATAAAATTATTATTAATATATACTATAATTTTCAAGTTAAATAAAAGTTTTTATTAAAAATAGGTTATCCGAATATTAAAAAGAGAATAGAAGTATTAAAAATAGCTATTTGAATAATAAAAAATCATGAAAAAAATAGAGTAAAAGAAATAATAAAAAATTATGAAAATAGAATAAATTGAATAAAAATAGAGTAAAATGAATAAAAATAGAATAAATTGAATAGAAATAGAGTAAAATGAATAAAATTGTAAATAAAAAAGTAAAAAATAAAAAAAGAGAAAAAGAGAAAATTTCTCTTAATCTGAAAATTTATTTTGCTTGTCTTCAAGAGTTGTGCTTATTTAGCTACGTCTTCAAGAGCTGCACTGATTTGTGCCATAATTTGTTCGGTTTTGAAGTGGTTTTGGTTCATAGCACCGGATGGACATGCACCTACACAGGTACCGCATCCTTTACATAATGCAACGTTAATTGCAGCGTGTTTTTCAGCACCTTCACCTTCGATACTTACAGCACCGTATGGACATAATTCAACACAGACTTCACAAGCACCACAAACTGAAACATCAGTGTCAGCAGTAATAGGTTCGATTTCTACTTCACCTTGAGCCATTGGGATAGCTGCTCTGGATGCTGCAGCAGAACCTTGAGCTACTGCGTCAGGAATATCTTTAGGACCTTGAGCTACACCAGCAATGTAAACACCGTCAGTTAAAGTGTCAACAGGTCTGAGTTTTGGGTGAGCTTCCATGTAGAAACCGTCGGTAGTTCTGGATAATCCTAAAGTTTGTCTGAGTTTGTTGGAACCTGCAGGAGGTTCTAATCCAACAGATAATACAACTAAATCATAAGTGTATTCAGTGACTTTACCGAGTAAAGTATCTTCTGCTCTTATGGTTAAGGTTAAATCATCGTTTTCAATGATTTCTGCAGGACGTCCTCTTAAGAACTCAATACCGTATTTTTCTTGGGAAGTTTTATAGAACTCTTCGAATCCTTTACCGAAGGAACGAATATCCATGTAGTAACAGGTTACTTCAGTATCCGGTTCGTGGTCAATACATAATTGAGCGTTTTTCATAGAGTACATACAACATACTCTTGAACAGTAAGCTTTTCCAATTTGTTCGTCTCTTGAACCAACACAGTGGATGAATGCAACACGTTTAGGTTCTTTTCCATCAGATGGTTTGAGTACGTGACCACCAGTAGGACCAGAAGCGTTAATCATTCTTTCAATTTCCATTGCAGTAATTACGTTAGTGTATCTACCGTAACCATATTCGTATTTTTCACTTGGGTCATATGGGTCGTAACCGGTAGCTGCAATAATGGTACCTACGTGAAGTTCAATGTTTTCAGGTTCTTGATTACGGTCAATTGCGTTAGGACCACATACGGTTTCACAAAGACCACAGTCAATACAGTAGTTTTTATCAATAGTAGCACAGAGAGGTACTGCTTGAGGGAATGGAATGTAAGCTGCTTTTACCATACCGACACCTTCGTCATAGTAGTTAGGTATTTCGATAGGACAGACTTCTTGACATTGACCACATCCGGTACAGTCATCTTCATTTACATATCTAGCTTTTTTCTCTACAGTTACAGTAAAGTTACCGATATATCCGTCTACTTCTCTAACTTCAGCATAAGTAATTAATTCAATGTTTTCGTGTTTGGAAACATCTACCATTTTTGGTGCAAGAATACACATGGAACAGTCAAGAGTTGGGAAAGTTTTATCTAATTGTCCCATTCTTCCACCGACAGTTGGGTTTCTTTCTACCATGTAGGTTTTGAATCCCATGTCAGCTAAGTCTAATGCGGATTGAATACCTGCGACTCCACCACCAATAACAAGACATTTGTTTTCTACTGCTACTTTAGAAGCTTCTAAAGGTTCGAGTAATCTTGCTTTAGCAACAGCCATACGAGTTAAATCTTTAGCTTTTTCAGTTGCTTCTTCAGGTTGGTTCATGTGTACCCAGGAGTCTTGTTCTCTTAAGTTTGCAAATTCAAATAAGAATTTGTTTAATCCAGCTTCTTCTACACATCTTCTGAATGTAGGTTCATGAAGCCTTGGAGAACATGCTGCTACAACAATTCTGTTTAATCCTAATTCTTTGATTTGATCTTGGATTAATTGTTGACCAGGGTCAGAACACATATATTTATAATCGGTCGCATATACTACGTTAGGTAAAGTCTTTGCGTATTCTGCTACTTCAGGACAGTTTACAACCCCACCAACGTTTACACCACAGTGACAGACAAATACTCCCACTTTGACTTCTTCGTTATTGTTTTTGTTTTCTTCTGCCATTAAATCACCTTGTACAAGTAAAATGATTAATCATTTGATCTAATTTAAAATATATTATATATATAAAATATTAGATACAATTTTAATTTTTGAAATAACAGTATTTAAATGTTTCTATTAACAATTAGGAGTAAAGTATATATATGATAAAATAAAAAATTGATTAAAATCTGTTTTAAAATACAAAAAAATATCAAATAAGATATTAATCAATATTAAATTCAAATGAGTATTTAATAATTAAAATAGCTATGCAAATATCTTAAAATATGAAAATAAAAATTCGTTTGAAATCAAGGAAACTAAAAAATTTTCAAAGCAAAAAAATAAGTTTAGGAACGACTAAAAATTAAAAAAACAAGACAAAAATTTCTTTAAAAATAAATTAAACCATTATAAATCTATAAATAATATAAATAATTATAAAAAAATAGAATAATAAAAAAATAAATAAATAAAACAAGATAAAAACTTAAAAAAAATAAAAAGAAATAATAAAAAAACAGGAATTAGTGTAACCTTTTTGATGACATGACTTTCATTTTATAAATTTATGAAAAAATTTAAAGAATTCAGAAAGTTATAAATCAAACTTATGGATAATGCAAAACCTGATTTAAACAGCAAAGAGCAAAAACACAGGAATTGTAAATAATGAGAGTAGAATGGAAGTAAAAATACAATCAGATGTTAAATTTACATCCAATTTATACATGACACTCAAGACAAGACCAAACATAGCTGAAGGCATTGTAGATTCTATAAAACCAATAGTATATTCAAAACCTGTAATATTAAGAAGAGATAAAACTCCTACTCCCACCATAGGATAAATCACAAGTTTCATTGCTGATGTAAATGAAACTTCTTTAAGATGTCTTTTAAGACCTTTGAGATTCAAAGAAAGACCTAAAGAAATCATTATCAAAGGAACGGTAAGATCTCCAAAGTAATCAATTACAGCAGTACCTACTTCAGTAATCGGAATATTGAATAAATTGAATAAAATTCCAAGAATAATAGCCCATAGAGGAGTAAAAGCAAGTATTTTCTTTAAAGCTTTTTTATAAGTTCCAGCAAACATAATAATTAAAATAAAGCTTAAAAGGATGAAAATAATTGAAGTAGCACAATCACAGAATACTGCTCGAATCAAACCTGAATTACCGAATATGCCGCTTGTAATAGGATAGCCTAAAAAACCCGTATTACCTAAAACCACAACTATGACAAGTGTCCATATTTTTTTCTTATCACAGCCTGAAAATTTGAGTATAAAATAAGTTAAGATACCTACAATTAAACTTGTGATAAGTATGAAAAGTGTCAGACTGCTTAGGCGTGGAAATAAGGAAATGTCAGTAGTGTACAAAGCACTGAAAATCATACATGGAAGAGCTATATTAACTACTATATTGTTTAAAGTTTCAACATCATCGGATTTTAAAAGGTTGATTCTCTTTAGGAAATAACCAATTAAAATCATTACAATGATAGAAACCATGATAATCTTAAAATCCATAGAATACTTCCGAAATAATAATGTTAATACAATTAAATATTGAATTAAATGAAAATTATGAAATAATAAAAAAATAATAAAGAATATTTAGAAAAATGAAAAAATAATGAGAAATAATAGAAAAATAATGAAAATAATAAAATAAAATAAAGATTCATTTTATAATTAGCTTATTTGTAGAAGATGTTTTTGCGTATTGGTTGTTGCCGGCGAAGCTTGCTGTGTATGTGTAAGTTTTTTTGCTTGAAAGAGATATTTTAATGGTAGCGACACCATTAGAGTTTGTGGTTGCAATGTATGTTTTGTTGTTGATATTGAATGTGATTTTTTGGTTTTTGACTGCTGTGCCGTTTGAGAGGGTTAAAGTAGCTTTGAGGGTTTTGGTTTTTGCGCTTGATTTGTAAGTGTAGGTTTTGGTTGTGAGTTTTGTGATTTGAGGATAGACGACAATTAATGCAACAGATACGTTGCCTTGGTATTCCTCATCACCAAGGAAAGTGAGAGAGAATGTGTTAGCAGATTGATATCCGATATTGATTTGAAGAGATACGGAACCGTTTTCATCAGTAGTTCGGGTGTAGACTTTACCATTGAAACCGATATAGATGGTCTTATTAGCAATAGGAGCTCCGTAGAAGTTTTGGAGGGTTGCGTTGAACCATTGGCCGTTTCGTTCATTGTTTAATACGGCATAGGTTGTCATGTTATTAAAGGATATTTTGGTTATCTTTTTAGGAGAAGTGATATGTACTGTTTCGTAAAAACCGTCGTAGTTTTTATCTCCATCGTATGTGACGGTTAATGAATTGTATTCACCAAAGGAAAATGGAATAGCTAATTGGATAAAACCATTATAGTCTGCTGTAAGATTGTAAATAGTGTCGTTGAAAGCTATGGATACTTCGGGATATTGAAGGGTTCGGTTGTTTTCGTCAATTATAGTCATGTTCAGTAATCCTCCGGTAAAGCAGGTCATATTAGATAATGTATCGTTATCAAATCCGATTATGGTTGAATTAGTTTTATTTAAATATATGAGACTTATTGAATGAATATCACTATATTCAAGACGAGTAACGATTTTATCTGTGTAGTTGACTGGAATTACAGCAACATCAAGTACTGGATTGTATTGAGTGTCTCCTAAGAAGCAAAGAGCTAAAGTGATATTGGATCCGTTTTGGAAGATTATGTAACAGTTTGCAATACCATATTTGTCAGTGACGGTTGAAGATAGAACTCCTCCATATTCAAAGTATACGGTTTTATTTGGTAAAGGAGTGCCATTAATGTCTTTTAATGTGATTTCAATATCCGGAACTACAGGAAGTAAAGATGAATTGAATGTAAGTACAGATGATTCATATTCAAATTTAGTGTTTATTTTAATAGGAGCGTAAGTGAAGTTTAAAACAGCTGTAGAATTTTTATATCTTGAATTTCCAAGATATTCGAATTTTATTGTAGCGTTTTGTTTGATATCAGTTAGTATAGCATTACCCTCATCGTTAACTGTTAAGCTTTTAGATATTGTTTCGTTAGAATCCACGAAGGATATTGTTGAAATTACAGTTTCATCTACAAGATATTTGCCATTTGTATCCTGGAGATTGACAACAACTTTTCCTTCAGTGTTTGAAATTTCTCTGATATATAGAATTGTTGAAATAGACGGAGTAGTGTTGATTACTACTTCGGATTCGTTTCCCCAATTATTATTCCAAAGTTCGAAGAGTTTAATGCCTGATGCAATAGTATTGTTTGAAATTGTGATTGTTCCGGTTGGATTGAAATTTTCAGTATCGCATTCTACTCTTAAAACAACAACAGAGCCTGCAACAACACCATCATTTGATTTACAGATAGTGTTATTGATTATGGTAATAGTAGTTATGTCGGATAATGGTTCTGTAATGTTTTCGGCTTTAGCCAATATTAAAACGTCATCATTGTCTGCTGAAAATACTATGTTAATGAAACTGATGTTTTCACCACCGGAAGTGAAGTTTTCATCTCCCAATATAGGAACAATGTAGAACATGCAATCTGAACCGTTTTCAGAACTTACAGTAACATTTTCTCCAGCCAGAATTGTTATGTTTTTAGTGACATTCACATGATTCACAACATACTGATAGTTATCTCTTAAAAATACGATGTCTCCCGGATTAGCAATATCAATAGCATACTGAATATCCAATGTATCATTACCTGTGTGATTAACTACAACGATTCCTTCAATATCTGATTGAATCAGAAGAAACTGCAATTCATTATCCATTTTAATTGTAATATTAGATTCCCAACCACTGTTTTTAAAAGCTGTGGAAAAATCAGAACCATTAAAGTATGATTCATTAAGTTCTAAAGTTCCATTACTTGCAGATAAAGTCAACAGTCTGTTTGGGATTTTATCAGTGCCTGTCTGATTATCGGTGCCGTTCCAATACAATTTTCCAATGATACTGAAAGAATTGTTTCCTGAATTTTCATAACTTGTATTTAAAACCATAAAGCTTTGAGGATCATCAATACCGATCAGGATATTTTCCCAATCGGGAGTATTGTTAGCCCACCAGTTATATTCAATATCAGTATCAGCATCATCAGAAGATAGGGAATATATTACACTGCTATTTGAATATTCTTCATCAGTTAAACAGTGATTGTTAACGAATGCATTGAAATTAGCTGTGAAATCATTATTTGCATAAATAACTGAACCGTTTTCAAATGCAGTATTGTTTTCAAATAAAGAGGAATGGATATTTACAATATAATCTTCATCATCAGTTTTATTAATATATAATACTCCTCCATTTCTAGCTTCATTAGAAAAGAAACTATTACCCTCTAGATTAAGGTAATTTAAAGTATGATAGATAGCTCCACCTTCATTTGCAGAATTATTGACAAATGTAGAGTTTCTCAGATTTAAAGTTCCATTATAATTTTCAATAGCTCCCCCATTATCTGCAGTATTGTTATCAAAAGTACAGTTATCCACAATTACAGTACCTGACACAGATAATGCTCCACCATTTGAAGCATCATTATCTGCAAATAAGGAATTTGTAATATTGCCTATTCCATCAATATCAATAGCTCCACCAGAACTGTAATCCAAACTGCTATTTCCACTATTATTAATAAAAACAGAATTATACACATAAAGAATAGCATTGGAAACCTTAATAGTTCCACCACTGATTGCAGAATTATTTGAAAATACAGAGTTATAAACAATTGTTTTAGAACCACCAATAGCTAAAATAGCTCCTCCATCACAATCAATAGCCTGATTTCCACTTAAATATGACTGATTTATAATTAAAGTACCTGAATTATATATAGCTGTACCTCCATAGGCCAGATTATCAATAAAAGAACAATTTTGAACAGTCACATTACCATTAGCTCCAACAGACAATGCAGCACCATAAACATCACCCTCACAGATTCCATGAGTCAAAGTCAAAGACTGTAAAACAAGATTATAATCAGTAGCTATTATATAATCATTAAATTCCCCATCGATGATTGTGCCATTTTGACTTTCACCAATAATAGAAGTGTTGCTTTTTAATATTAAAGCAGACTCTTTATAAATACCATCTGCGACTCTGATTATATTTTTATCATCTGTCATTTGATTTATAGCATTGGCAATACTTGCATAAGGATTGGACTCGGATCCGTCTCCTGTATCATCACTTCCACCTGTAGAAACATAGATGGAATATTCATTTTCACTTAAAATGTTATTAGTACCATTATCTAAATTGTCAATAGCTATATTTGAATTTTCTTGAGCAATTAAACTTTTACAATCATTTACAGATTGTGAAATCTCGAATTTTGTATTTGAATTTGAATATAATTGTTCATCACTATATTGTAAAACAGAACTTTCACTTGATAAAAAAGACCAATCCTTAGTTGAATTTGAGTCGGCAGAACTTAAATCAGTAGCAAAGGAAGATGGAATCATAATCAAAAGCATTAAAAATACAGACAAAATTATTAAAAATCTCCCATTTATTTTTACTTTAAACATATCATTTCTCCAAATAAATAAAAAAAATATTCTGATAAAAAAGAATTAATTTGAATTTTTAAAAATTACCATTATAATTTTGAATTAAATAATTAATTAATTATTTGATAATTT
>Ga0065708_1006572_pt1 | contig 23045 bp, 14 predicted proteins | sample Hoacrofraction12_2_FD_59095 | JGI IMG/M metagenome (GOLD analysis project Ga0065708, IMG submission 59095) | Hoatzin crop microbial communities from Cojedes, Venezuela, sample from fiber fraction 12 v1 | ecosystem: Host-associated > Birds > Digestive system > Esophagus > Crop | place: Venezuela... | reverse complement strand
AGGCAACGGAGAAAGCAGCCACACCATCCTCATGAAGACGGTTCATAAACATAAAGTTGCCTACTATCATCATACACGTTTGTGCCGTTTCTCCGACAAATGTAGGGAATCCCACTTTTACCATATAACCGACATTACGCATCGTTAAACGGATCGCCTTGGAACTGAATTTGGGGAGGTATAGACTTACGGTCTTACGTAAGCGAGCGAAATATATCACTACCATGACCACACCTATACCTTCGGATATGCTCGTTGCCAATGCCGCCCCTTTTATACCCATCTGTAAGGGGAACACGAAATACCAGTCTAGGAAAATATTTACACAAGCAGGAATAACGTTGGTAAGCATAGCGTACTGTGGAGAACCATCCAAACGGATTATAAACAGACCTACATACAAGATAGCACTTCCGATAAGACCGAAAGAAGCATATCGTAGATAATCCACCACATATCTTTCCAGCAGTTCACTACCGCCAAACAGTCTGTTGGTCGCCTCAGGAAATATCGCAATTGTCGCCACTACGATAGATGTGATAAGTAGCGATACCGTAAAAGATTGGGTGATATTGATATTGGCCGCCTTGATATTTTTATGTGAGAGATGTATGGCCGCCACGACGGATACGCCTGCACCGAACATCAGTGCAATACCTGCAACAATGGTATACACCGGGGCAGCGATGTTCACTGCAGCCAATGCGTCACTGTTGACACCCCGTCCTACGAATATACCATCTGCCAGGTTCAACAAAGCACCGAACAGTAATCCCATGAATGTTGGGATAAACAATTTCACGAATAGTTTTGAAATGTTCGTCTTTCCGAAATCAATCGCGTCTCTTTGCATAACTCACAATCTTTTTATTGTATAAAAACTAGGGCTGGATAAAATGCCGACCCTTCTAATCAGCCATCTTATCCAGCTCTACGTCCCTATAGCGCCCTCCGATGAGCGGGTGCAAAGGTACGACAATATCCTTTAATAAACAAATTTTAAGTTAAAAAGTTATGTCAATCCGTTCTTTTTCAACAAATGTTGTAATTCCTTGGAAGTTATATTTTCACGTTCCGCTTTATCATATATATAAATCAGATTTACATCCGTTTCATTCACTTCTGTCACAACCGTAAAGGTAATGACACGTCCGCCCCCACTTTTACCCTTTCTTTTCGATTTTATGGAAAATCTTATTTTTCGCAGGCCACCACCTAAGTCCGTTCCCAACAACGGATTATTTTCCAAACGTTCAATTAGGTTTCGATAGTCATCTTTGAAAGATTTATATCGTTTAGCCATCTTTTTAGCTTCACGTTGGAAAGTTGGTTGAACTATAAGATTATAATTCATTGAGGAAATCCCTTGCTGTTTTACGTTCCGAATGCGTTTCCATAGAATGCTTTACTTCACGCAGTCCCGCATCTATACCTTCTAGAATTTCATCTTTTCTTATAAACTCAGCCTCTTGGCGTTCTTTTATTGCAACAAGACGCTGAACGTATTTAGCAAGTCGTTGCATTAATCCCTCGTCCGTATTTAAGATATCTAGTCCTTGTTGAATTTGTGTCTGTAATTGCATTGTTGTCATAATATTCTCATTTTTGGCAAAAGTAAGGAATTTTCGCAAAACAACAAAATTTTTTACTTTCTTTCTCGCCCCCTATTCGTAAATTATTTTTTCGATACAATAATGCGTGCGTTGTAATGTGTTAGTAAAATTTTAAACTATCTCTTTTCCGAAAGGAGTCAATGACAACTTTGCCAACTTAAAATGCTGTTTTCCAAACGGTATTCCGATTATGGTGATATAGAACAGACAGCCCCAAAGGATATGTCCTAACCATATCAACAGACCGCCTAATATCCACCACAGTACATTCATAAAGATATTCAGGCAACCATGAGTATGTTCCTTTTCATGAACCTGATGTCCAAAAGGCCATAGTGTCAGCAGACCGAGTTTTATTGACTGTAAACCGAAAGGTATTCCTATTATTGTGCACATCATTGCCACGCTACTGATAAAATACCCTAGAGCCATCTCAATGCCTCCAAACACTACCCAAATGATATTTCCTAATAGTTTCATCTTATTTTTATTTGTTTCCGCAAAGTTAGATAAAATTCTTGAATTGCAATGAAATATCTGTTTTTCTTTAGAAAAAGCAGTAACAGTACAGACGATTTCCTATGAGTTTACTTTGGATTGCTCCATTCCTAGATATATCAAAAAACACAGAAAGGTAAACAAGTTATGAGGGTGAATTTTCAATAAAATTATTTTTTTCAAAAAATAGCTCTTAAAATTTGTTTTGATAATAAAAACTTACTATATTTGCATCGTGCGAGAAACACTCGCATAGGGCGTTTAGTCATTATCACAGACTGAAATCTGGAAAATTGATGTACGGTGATAGTGAGCATAGACGTCCACGCTCGTAGTATATATATTCCATTCTTAAGGGATATACTATAACTGCAGGGCGTGGGCATTGCTTATTATACGTACATGGCGATTTCCAGAGCCTCAGTCTTAGTAATAGGTTAATGTTCCCACGCCTTTTACGTATATATAATCGCTTGTTTGAGGGAATAGAACTAGCATGATATAAAAGACAAATTATGTGGTTAACAACAGTTCTTTATTATTGCCATAATTGTTGGTGGTATTGAACTGATTGTGCCATTTTTCTCTCTGAAAGTAATGATGTCGATACGTTGACAACTTCTTAACATTTAGAAAAGAATTATATGGAATATACCTTGATAGCAAATTCGGGAATTCACATTACGAATTTCGACCTAAATATAAATACGAAAGAGAAGTTTTCGTTATGGTTTCACGAATGGTATGACACAACCGATGGCGTGTGGGTTCTTGATTTGGCACACGAAGTCAATACTGAGACAAATCGCTATTTTTATAAGAAAAAGGATTTGTTCGAAAATGGTTATCTAAAAAATGCTACGGGCAACGGAGATATTGACGTTAGCTCGCTCAACGATGATGGAATTAAGCCTCTTCAGATAGATGAAGAAATGTGTCCTGGTGTTGATGGCGAGATTTTTAAAATGAATTTTACAGATCGAAACAATACTCTTTCTGCCTTCGAGAATCAATGGCTTCCTATTCCGTATTTCCTCAAAAGAGGTGAAACGCGCTTCAATTTCGGTCCACTTAATTGGTCGCGTTTCAAGATAATTCCTCAAAAGAGTAAAGATGAAAGCATAAAATCATATAAAGTCCTTCTCGCTTTTGATACTCGCGCGGCTGGCACATCAAGTGAGTACAGCGAATGTCCAGTATTCTCAGATTTTAATAACGAGAAAGATTTTGAGGTTTGTAAGAATGAGTATTTTATTATGGATTTCTGTTCTCCTAAAAAAGAGACAGAATATATTAACAAACACTTATTTGAACTCGTTCATCCAGGTGTGTCAAGCGTTGGCAGGGTAAAAACAGGACGAAAACTAAGCTACATTGCGACTTACTTCCTACTTATTGACTATATCGCACAAAAAAACTTGTTTCCCAAAGTTACACTTTACAAAGATGCCAATGTTGTAGTTAAAGATGTTGATATGGTTGTAGATATTGGTAATTCTCGTACAACAGCTCTGCTCGTAGAAGATAATTCCAACTTCAATCAGGTAAATCAACTTGAATTGATTGACTACACTTCATTGCTTGATGATTCTGCAACCAAGCTGAATATATATAGAGAACCTTTTGATATGCGCTTAGCCTTTCGGAAGGTAGATTTTGGTGACATTGGCATTAAAGGAAGTAAGCAGTTTGTATATCCGAGTTTAGTTCGACTTGGTATGGAGGCAAATTATCTCATGCATAGGGCAACGGAAACAGATACAGGCAAAGAGAGTTTATCTACCATGTCAAGTCCCAAACGATATCTGTGGGATGGGAAAAAGAATAAGGAAGAATGGAAATTTATGGTATTGGAAGGAGAAACGACCAATAATATCCTAGACATTCCTGGTATATCAGAGCATTTACAAAGCGACGGAAGAATTGCTCCGAATGCGTCTGGAGGGCAATCATACCATTACTCTAAAAGGTCTCTTATGACATTTGCCTTCCTTGAAATGTTAACTCAGGCACAAACTCAAATAAACAGTGATAAATATCGTACTGACCGAGGCGATAAAACAATGCCCCGTCGTATAAGAAGAATCGTTGTGACATGTCCAACTGCAATGTCCAAACTTGAACGTGAGGCTTTGGTAAAATGTGCAAGCGACGCCGTTAAATTGTTAAATCTTTTCAAAGAAGTCGATTATAAGGTAGATATAGTACCAGTTGCCCCATCATTTAAAGATACAGAAAGTAAGTGGTATTATGATGAAGCCACTTGCTCACAACTTGTATATATCTATGGTGAGGTGGGATATAAATATAAAGGTTCTTGTCAAGAGTTTTTCAACCTTTATGGTAAGACACCTAAGGTTGGTTCTCAACCAGAATTAACTATAGGATCTNTTGATATTGGTGCAGGAACATCTGATTTAATGATTAGCCGCTATTCATACACCAAGGGAGATGTTACTACCATAACGCCAGACCCNCAGTTCTATGATAGCTTCTATTATGCAGGAGATGAAATGTTGAATGAACTTATCAAAAAGGTCATGTTCTTCTCTCCGAATAGCGCTTTTAGAAAAAAGATTCTAGTTGCAGACGAAAAAGGATATCGCCAGATGCTTCGAGATTTTTTTGGTCCCGACTGGTCTGGTCAGACGATTGCTGACCGAAAATTGCGGAGAGATTTCAATCTGCAATATTCTGTTCCACTGATGTATTATTTCCTTGAATTATTGTCCAATGGTTCTAAGGATTGTGTGGTACGTTATGCAGATGTATTTGATGATTTTCCGCCAAATGACCGTGTGAAAGATGGATTCAAGAAATTCTTTGGATTTAACGTTGAAGAACTTGAATGGGATTTCAAGACAGCAGAAGTTTCGGATGTTATTTCAAAGGCATTTGAACCACTGCTAAAGAAAATCTCAACTATTATGTACGCATATAATTGTGATATAGTTTTGCTATCTGGAAGACCTGCTTCGTTAAGTCCTATACGGGATATCTTCTTGAAATATTATTCCGTTTCACCAAATAGGCTTATATTACTGAACAATTATTTTGTTGGTCATTGGTATCCATTTGGGAACAACACAGGTTATATAACTAATCCCAAGACCATTGTTGCAATGGGAGCGTTAATCGGATATTACGCTTCATCTCTGAGCGTCCTTGATAGATTTGTGATTGANAAGTCNAAACTTGACCAGAATTTGAAATCNGTAATCAANTATATTGAGGCTTCTAGAGAGGGNCAACCGATAGAGTACTTTATTACTCCTCAAAAGAATATGGGCGAATTGATGGTAAGTTCTTTGCCAACAACGCTTAATGTACGTCAAATNGGCTTNGACTCCTATCCGGCTAGGAAATTATACGTTATTGATTTTAATGAATATCGTATGATTGACCGTGTTCNCAACAAAGCTATTTCAGAGGGAAATCCAATGAGTGATGCTCAGGTTTTAGCGAAAGTGAAGGATATGGTAGATGACTTGCGCCNTCGCTTGCCNTTCCAGTTGACCATTGAACGTGATGAAGAAGATAAAGAGAAACTAACAATCACNTCTATTGTTGACAAGAATGGTAATGANCTTGCAGATAGTATGATNGAGATTAATATCCAAAGTCTTGGCGCAGATGACCGTTATTGGCTCGANACAGGCGCTTTTGAAATTCAATAAGTAAGAATCATGATACAAGATATAAATTCACAGATTGCCGTAATCGAGCGTTCTATTGATTGGGCAAAGAAGTTTGGCAGAGGATCATTTCCTGTTGAAGAAATGAAGGAATATCGTCGAACACTCAGGAGAATCGCAAATGCTCTTGACGAGAATTGTTCGGCGGCAGCATACGGTGAAAGCCAAGTGGGGAAATCATATCTGATGAGTAGTCTGCTGTCCACGGCTGACACCCCATTTGTCATTACAAACGACGGGAAGGAATATAGTTTTATAGATGCGATAAATCCAAGTGGTGGTAACACTTCCCAAACGGAATCAACTGGTGTAATCACTAGATTCACCATTAACAATAGCAATGAAACGATGAAGGATTTCGTAAAAATCAGGAATCTTTCCATTTCTGATTTGTTGATGTTGTTAGTTGATTCATATTATAATGACTTAAAGCTTGATACCAATCGGGTGCTTTTGCATGATGCAATCAATGCAGAACTTGCAAAGATTAAATATCTTTGGGCTTCTAAGACTACTCCAGTACAGGATGCTTTTACTGAAGATGATGTGAAAGACATCTGCGATTATATAGAGCAGGTATTGGGAAGCAATACTGTTAATATAACCCGCTCCGATTTTCGTAAAATAGTTGCGCCCAAAATACAATTTGTATCAAGTGAGAATTGGGTGAAAGTGTTTAGCATCTTATGGAACAACAATGAAGAATTAAGCCATCTATTCAGCTTGTTGATAAACGAGTATAAGAAGATAAATTTTGAGACAGAAGTATATGTTCCTTTTGATGCAGTTTTGCGTGAAAAGGGAACTCTGTTGAAAATTGAATGGCTTAACTCTGTATGTGGAATTCCTCACAATAGTGAAACCGACGTTCTTACTACAGATGTTTATAATGCTAAAGGAGAACTCTTGGTTTCCGACTTTAAGAAGTCATCCCTTTCAGCTTTGATAGCAGAACTTACGTTCGTGTTACCCAAGCAGATTGCGCATGAGCGTAAATTCCTTAATAAAATCGACCTCTTAGATTTTCCCGGTGCTCGCTCTAGGGAAAAATTTAAAGAACAAGAGATTGCGGATGTCCTTCCGACAATACTTCGTCGTGGGAAGGTCGCGTACTTATTTAATAAGTACTCTCGCTCTTTGCGGATAAGTTCTGTTCTTTTCTGTCATCACAATGATCAAAAGTCAGAGCCATCACTTGGCGAAACCATCAATAATTGGATTGAAACAAATATTGGCGAGAGTCCGGAAAAACGAGCTGAAAATCTGACTCGCACCAATGGAATTTCTCCGTTGTTCCTAGTTGCCACGAAGTTCAATAAGGAGCTGAAACGTACAAGCAATGATTTGCCGACGAATATTGAGATGCTTAATGAACACTGGAAACGCTTCAAGACGGTACTCCCCGAAATTATAAGACCAGCCACATGGTTTGATAATTGGGTTACTAGAGGTGGTATGTTCCGCTCTGAAGCTTTCCAAAGCATATATATGCTTCGCGACTATTATTGGTCGATGGAAACCCGTGTGTTTGAGGGGTATGACAGTAGAACTAAGTCTCCTGAAACAAAGCGCCACATTGATGCTGATTACCCTGATTTCTTTGAGAATCTTGAACGTAGTTTCTTGTCCAATGATTTTGTTCAGCGACACTTTGCAGATCCAAAGAAATCATGGGATGAGGTGTCATCTTTGAACAGCGATGGTTCTAAGGCAATTATTCGTGATTTAGATTTGATATCTGGCGTTCTTGACGCAGCGCGAAGAGAAAAATACCTCAAAGAGTTAAAAACAATGCGTGATGAGATTGTCACCAAACTCACCACATATTATGAACCAGAAGATAAAGAGGAAAATAATATTAAGACGCGAACCATCGCTGGCGACATTCGTGCGCAGCTTGATTTATGTATAGGTAAGAAACCCGAAACTTTTGGAAGGATAATAGACCAATTAATGATACCAGTAAGCGATATTCGTAAAATCGCTTATGACATTGTTGTCCTAAGAACAGAAGTGCCGGTTGACTTTAATGAGATTCTGCTAATTAGAAGGACAACAAAAATTGATCCTTCTGATGATAGAGAAACAAATATACAGAAGCTCTGCAACTATTATGCGAAAGACATTGATGCTCTTGAAAGTATGTTTGCCAAGAACGGATTTACCGTCGATGATGTCATCACCAATGAGTGTACTGTTGCAGCTACAGTCGCTGATGTGGTATCTAATAGGATATTAGAATATTGGGGCAGCTTCATCAATAAACAAGTGACGGGACTTGATAAATACCTTCCTCACTCTGATGATATAGCATTCATGTTGCATACTCTATGTAAAAGATTAGGAGTTCAGAGAACCATTTCGGAAAGGATTGACACTTATTCAAGAGTCTTTCCCAATGAAGATTTACCCAATGCCATTGCAGACTACGCATCTCTGACATTGAATAACTTTGTCAGCACAATCGGTCGTTCGTATATGACAAACAATGATATTGAGATGATTCGCAAGAAGGCTCAATCTTGTAATCTTGAAATAGATTTGTCACCAGAAGCAAGCGATATAAATCACCGTGAGATTAGCGTTCTTGATGCGCTAAAGGCGTTTGATGATGCAGAGGATCCAACGAATGTATCGCTGCAAACCCTTATGAAACTTCCCTTCTGGGATAATTTCCAAAGGTGGAAGAATCTGCTTGTGATTGGTCTTCTGTATTCTGCTGACGTGTCGCATTGTGACCCTGTCGCAAATGCGGAAATGAAAAAAATCATAGATAGCTGTAAGAGTCTTTATCAAAACTAAAGTTTTATGCCTGGAGCTATTTTTTATAACAAGAAACTGCTAGGTCAGATAGATGAAACCGATTTCACTGACCAGCAAGGTATTGGAGATGACCCTCTTTACAATCGATTTAAGAGTGTAGAAAGTGTTGTCAAGGCTCATATATCACCCCAATATCAATCATTTTTATCGTGTCCTTACTATGAAGATGGTGAGATATATTGGTATGGTGATGAATGGAATGAGAAACCACGCATTTTAACGGATATCACAGGACCTGATAGAGAAAGATATAACCAGATCAAGAATGATACGGTAAATCATTACAAGGCTGCTGTGTCCAAATTAAAGGGCATAGAGTATCAAGTATTGTCTGGAGCATTGAAATATATCAGCGATGATTTTATCTATTGTTATGACGATAAGGTGGTTTTAGTAGCATGGGGAATGCAGCCTGACCCATTTAAGCACAAAAGCGATGGTTCGTTTTTCAAGCAAGCAGCTCATTTGGATAAAAAACGAATCACATTTGATGTAGGTGCTCATGGGGCGATTGATACCGCAAAATCAGAAAGATACCAACCTCAGATAAATAGGGACAAAGGTGCTCGACTGAGCGCTGTTGACATTCCTGTTATTAAGGCGAATGAAGGTTATGAATTTGTTGGTTGGGAACCAGAGCCTATAGGCTTTGAAATTACTGATGATTTTGTGTTCAAAGCCAAATACAACAAACTTCCTGACCCAACTCCTGAAATAGAGGAACCAATTACAGAAGAAACCATAAAGGTATCATTTGTTGCTGGAGAAGGAGGCGTACTTGATGGAGAAGTTTCTATTGATGTCCCCCAAGGTTATACGCTAAACGACTTTGACATTCCCGAAATATTGCCAAACGATGGTTTCCATTTCAATCATTGGACACCATCTATCGACATGCCACTTTATCATGACGCTGTATTTACGGCAGAATTTGAACAAGACGTGGCTCAGTGTACCTTTGATGCTGGAGAATATGGAACAATTAGTGGCAATTCAAAAGTCATTAAACCTTTGGGTTCTACTTTAACTGAAGGAGAAATTCCAACTGTTAATCCCAACAAAGGTTATAAATTTATTGGATGGAGTCCCTCTCCATTCGAAAGTTTGACAGCCAATAGGGTCTGTGTTGCCCAATACGAGGAAAAGATACCATGGTATAAGAAGTTGTGGCTTTGGCTAACAGGCCTATTTGCAGGTAAAGGTTGCTTAAAGTGGCTTCTGTGGATTCTCCTGACAATACTTTTAATATGGTTGTTGTCATGGTTGCTTCGCGGTTGTGTTGGATGTACTGGTGGCCACCGTGTTGTAAATGGTGTTGCACCCATTGATACAACGGTTAGTGTTGATGGCAGACATGTCGAGGATAATGGATACACACATCCGATTACAGACGGTTCTGGCAAACTGCCCGATGATGATAGGGTTGTTGCTCCAGTCATGGGTGAAGGAGGCGCTTTGCCGCCAATCGTTGAACAACCTGGTATGCCTAATGTGATGGCGAATCGTTTGTTCCTATTTATGGAAAATGAAAACGATGACATTGAGGCTCTTGCAAGAGACTTCAAACAAGCCTATCCAGAAGATAAATATAGTATTATTGGTTGTGATAAGGAAGTAAAACTACTTGTTATACAAATACCCGAAGCCGAGCGCGATGAGATTCGACAAACAATTAACAGTAAAATTCCGAATCACAAGTTTATCGTTTTTGATGAGGAGGTATATGAAATCAATGGATTCATAAACCAACAAGCAGAAGATATCGGTTGGCATCTGGATGCTATACATCTAAAGCAAGGTTGGGTTATTACACAAGGCTCAAACAATGTAAAAGTTGCAGTCGTAGATGATGGTATTCAGGCTGACCATCCCATGTTCAAAGGGCGTATCGTGGATGCGTATAATGTGTTTACGCAGAATAACTCATTGGGTGTGGGGCAAGGACATGGAACTCATACTGCAGGCCTAGCTGCCGGTTCTGCTGCTTTCTATGACAAAGGAGCAGCTGGTGTGGCACCAAACTGTATGCTCATGCCTATTCAAGTTTTTGATAATGGATTGTGTCCACTTTCTGCTATCATTGCTGGCGTGATGTATGCAGTGCATCACGATGCCGATGTGATAAATATTTCCATCGGGCCGTCTTTTCAAGGTCTAAATGTCCTTCCTGTAGAGCAACAGGGCGAAATTGCCCAAACGCAATTTCATAATGTTGCTGCATTATGGGCTCGTGTATGTAAACTTGCCGCAAAGAAGAATACCATTCTTGTGTTTGCTGCAGGAAATGACGACATTCTTACAAGTATTCCGCCAGAAAATCGGAATGAATCATCAATAGTCGTTACTGCCGTTGATAAGCGCATGTATCCAACCGTCTTTACGAATTACGGGACTTGCTCTGATATATCTGCACCAGGGAAAGGCATTTACAGTTCATTCCCTAGTGGAACATTCCAAGCGTGTGATGGTACAAGTATGGCAGCTCCAATCATAACCGGAACGGTTGCGTTAATGAAATCTATAAAGAAAGATCTCACAGTAGATCAGGCGAGAAACGCATTGTTTAGTACCGGTGCAGACGTGTATGGTTGGATTCCCCCAATGGTACTTGTTGACAATGTTCTAGAAGCTACGAAAAATGGTAATTTTGAACGTGTTTCAAGACAAGGGCGTTCGGTTCCAGATGGCGTAGATATTCATCTGCACTCTGGACGAATTCCAGCAGACACAGAAAAAACCATTCAAATAACGACTCCAGTACAAAATCCGGCACCGACGCCTCAGGTTGGCGATGATACCGATTATGATGCTATTCGACGTAAAATAGCTGAATATAAGGAAAAGATAGAAGAATTAGAAAAGTTATTACCAGAGAAAAAATAAAACACTATATGAATAAAGAACTAAGGTTTTCATTCGGACATATATTAGCGTTTTTGGCACTAATATTTATTGCCTATGTAACTTTTATGGGAATTACCTATCTAACATTAGGCGATTTCGTAAAAGCTATTATAGGTGCAGTTATATGTATCATTTTGCTTGCAGCTGTGCTTCTAGGAGCACAAATAAAAAAAGGAGAATCCAACCGCACTAGATTCTACAAATCGTTAAAATGGGAAAGAATACTACTTTTTTCATCTCCTATAGTCTTGCTGTTTGCATTCTATCCGTACAACCATTTCTGGACTGTATTGGAACAGGATGAAGAAATATCCCAAGATTTCAATGAGGCGATAACTCAAGTCCATGGCATTTTCAATGACTATGAAGCGTATGCCAATGAAAGAATGACGAAACTGTCAAAATCCTTGGAAAAATCAACAGATGTAAATGTTCAAAATAGAAAAGATGAATTGGAATTACTTTTGCTGTCAACAAATTATCAAAATTTAAAAAATGAAGCCAATTCGTGGATTGATAATACGTCTGATGACATCAATCTACTTGGCCTTTTCTCTGTCAGCAAATCGTCTGTGTGGAATGTCTTTCTTTTCGGTAATATAGACAACATTGTAGCAGCCATTGATAAATGGTCAAAAGAACTTAATTCTTTCTCAACAAAAATACTTTCGACGGAGACCGATGACATTTCATCCTTTAGCACAGAAAGTGAGGCAAAACTTAAAAGTATAAAAGGATTGAATGCGCTTAAATCTAAGTATGCTAATATTGGATTTAGATTTAATTGGATTTCGGTCATAACAATGATAGTTTGTTTGCTCATGTTATTATGTCCCTATTTTATTCAAGAACGTAATGCCGCTAATGATGAGAAGTTCTGGGACTTTGGACCATTTTCATCAAAATATAATTCAGGTCATGTACATCAGGCAAAACCAACAGCTCGCACCGTAGAATCTTCTAGCGGAAAGGGTAAATCTATAGAGAATAATTCAACTGAGAACATAAATCAAAATCGTAAAACTAAATCGCGCAAGGGCGCTCCGGTTTAAATATGAAAGAAAATATATTAGCAAATGTAGAGCACTATACGGCCAACCAACTTGCAAAATACATTCGTGATGGTGTCGTAACCTTAGAAGAATTAAAGCAAGAGGGTTTGGATGTTAATGTACGTAAAAATATACAGAAAATTTTAGCTAGTAGCTCAGAAGAAGATGATTGGCACCAAGCTTGTAACCTTAATACTGTTGAAGGCTATAAGAATTACCGAATATCATATCCAGAAGGTAAATATCGCATAGAAGCATGGAATCGTATTCAAGAACTTCAATCCCCTGCTCCTGCAAAATCATCAGCAAATGATGATGAAGAGGTTTGGAATTCATTGGACAAAAATGATGTCAATGCGTTAACGGCCTTCATTCAGAATTATCCAAATAGTAGATATAAATCGAAAGCTCGGGCGCGAATAAATAAATTAAAAGTCCGTATTCCAGGTAAGCAATTAATAGAAGAAATTATTGCAAAATCTGAGGATATTGCGTCAGACATTGAAGATCTTATATATAAACAGGATGCAACGGAGGGCGACCTTTTAGAGATAATAAAAAATAATCATAATATTTTGCCTCCAGAGATTATAAAAAAATTAATCTACGAAAATGGCGTTCTTGATGCGGATTCTCTTGCTGAAATTGGTATCCGTAGGGAATTCATTAGTAAACTCCCTAACGCTGATACGATGAAGACCTTTACATGGGATCCAGATGAAATAAAAGCATTGAGACAGATTCCAGACGGTTTTACTGAAATATACTTTTGGGGAGTTCCTGCTTCTGGTAAGACTTGTGCAGTCGGGGCTATTATGTCTGCCATAAAACGTGGCAATGGAGTTCGCTCTGTTCAGCCAATAACAAATAGTCAAGGATGTATTTATATGATGCCTTTGGCTGATTCTTTTCAAGAGAACGAAGTTTGTGTACTACCTCCGCGTACAAAAGTTGAAGAAACGTTTGAAATGCGATATAAGATTACCGATGACCACGGTAAAAAACATGGTTTGGCTTTTATCGATTTATCTGGAGAATTATTTGAATGCATGCACAAAAGTCGTTCTGGAAGTGATTTGTCTGACAGTCAGCAACGAGCATTGGATGTCTTAAATGATATACTTGTCGATAATAAATCTACAAATCCAAAGATACATTTCTTCGTTATAGAATACGGAAGCGAGAATAATAGATACTTAAAATCGAATTTGAGTCAAAATGATTTGTTGGCAAGCTGTCTTGATTACCTCGATGACAAAGAAATTCTCAAAGAGAATACTATAGGTTCTTATCTTATTATAACCAAGGCGGATAAAGCTGGAGATGAAGATATAGGAGAATATATTGACAAACACTATTCTGGCTTTTATACAGGTCTCAAACAGCGGATGACTGAATGTGGTATCAACACCCGAAGAGGTGAGGCGCAAGTAAAGCGTTTCCCTTTTTCTATTGGAGATGTGTGTTTCCAAAAATGGTGTCTATATGACCCTGAATGGACTCAATACATTATTGAAGAAATCAGTGAGCGTTCTTACGGCAGAAAAACAGGAAGAATTGGTAAATTTATAGATATACTTCAAGATTAAAAAAATATGGATAAAGAATATAAAGTTGAGATTGCAATAGTTCGTTGCCAAACTACGAGCACGTCAAGTGGTTTTGAAACGGTGTATTCTACCGACAAAGCGTTAGAAACTTCAATAATAGATACTGGATTAGTCTTCCATTATATAGATGCATCCGCTTCTATTATTCGCTTAATTAGTTTAAGGGAGAAGGGGTGGTTTATTGTTTCTATGAAACCGACTATTGGTAGAGATGGAGAGTATAGAGCATCGTGGGTTTATATACCTTTTGGTGTCAATATTTCTGGTTCTGAGATTAAGGAACTGCTTAATGAAATAGAGTCTGAAATTAAAAATGAGCCCGATGAAGAAAAGATGAAATTCATTGCATCTAAGCCCTATTATGGACCTATATCTGTACCAAGCATAAATTTGCCAGAACAAGAAAGCTATGCGATTCGCTTTTTTGGAGGAGAAGACCTTTCGTTGGAAGATATTTTGGAGAACATAATTCAAAGGGAACATTGCAAATATAAATGGGTAATATTACTTCAGCAAGAAGATAAAAATCTTGTCCATGGTAATATTACGGATATTACAAATACAAAATTTTACCCATCGACCGTAATCAATCCTCCAGTAGATGACAAGAATGGTTTTGATGTTTATGTGAATACTAAAAGATTTTCAGAACCAATAAGGTTGTTATATGGAGATTCAATCCATGTTACATGGAAGAGAAAAGGTTATGCGGATATTAGAAAAGAAGTACATAATCAGACAGATTTACATTTGTCGAAGTCCGATATACATCGTCTTTTTAGTATAAATGAAATCTCCATAGTAGATAAAAAGACGAAACGAGCATTCGTTCCAGGAGGAGAAGCTCGTATTGAAGTTAATAACGTTTTGGTGCAAAAAAATGGATATATAGAGATTCCAATAGACAAATGGAATCAAGTGAAAATTAATATATTTGTTCCTGGCTATAAAAAAGTATGTATAGATCTTTCAAAAATTCAAGTAGGAGGTTCTCTTCCTGTATGCGAATTAACGCCTGAAGTTCATAGATATACTTTTAGTATTCCTATTGATCCTGAATGTGGTGTTAGAGATGTGAGATACGCAGAGTTCTCTATAGAAAGTCAATATAAGATGACGGGATCTCCGATAAAGGGATATCGTTGTTTGGGAAATATTCAAGAGAATAAGCCCAACGATTTGAGACAAGAAGCGAAATTTTCTGTTCAATCACAGGACCCTTACAATAAAAATAGAATGAATCAAAAGGGAATACGTTTTCATGATCCTACTCCTCCAGATATCTCTAATAAAAAATCACAGATAAAGTCTAAAAAGTGGGGTAAGGATAAACTTTTTTTAATAGGAATTGGAGGATTAATTGCGTTACTTCTAATACTAGCATCAATATATAATAAAAGTTGCTCCACCGACAAAAACCTTGATCATAAAGAGGGCTGTGCCAAATGTGAATCAAATCCTGATACATCCTGGAATTCCGCTTTAGATATGCTGAAAAACTGTGGTAACGTATGGAAAGAAGACGAATTCGAAAAATATGAGGATTTGAAGGGTGTTTATGGTATTATTAATACTTATCGATTTAAGGATTTTGCTAATTTTTATGCAGAACACGAAAAAGATCTGAAACAAATAGATGACTGGTATAGATTGTATAAATATTCTCTTGAAAAGAAGTATAAGAATGGACAATATAGTACAACTGGTAAAATAACAATTAGTAAGTACCTAGATGAAGTATCGAAACTTAAGGAATCTAGCGGTAATGTCGAAGACAGAAATCCTACAACTAAAGGCAAGAGAAGAAGTACGGATCCGAAGTTAAATGGTACTCCTGGGGACAAAACGTCTACTCGCAAAACAGATGGCAACAAACCGTCTAAAAAACAAGATAATAGCACAAACGAAAAATATATATAATGAAAAAAACAACAATTAAGGCATTTATCTTATTAGTTGCAATAGCCATTGCGGTTGGTGGAGTTCTTTTCTTCCTGCTTTCTATTGTAAGTCCTCCAAATGATGTAAAATCGGATAAAGTTCACGAGATTGATATAGAACATGCAGTATCTTCGTATTCGCCAGACAGTCTATCGCTTTCTGATGCAGAATCAGAACTAGATAATCTTTATGATAGAGCATCGTTGTTCTTTACAGATTCTTTGATTTCTGAAAAATCATTTGATAATGCGGTAAAGAAATCCTCTAATGCCTTTGCAAAGTCTTTTATAGATTGGTGCCATTTTAAATTTGGACAATCTTCATGGGACTCCGAAGATCATAAGGAAATGGGGCGGATTATCTCTAAGCTGAGAAAAATGTCAGTTGCACATAACACACAAAAAGCTATTGAGTCGCAAACACTATCATCCTTGACGGAGATAGAAAATGTAATTTCTGATTATTATACAGCTTGGGGTATTACTAAACAAACGGCATTCTCTTCGCTAAGTAATGCGACAGACAAAATTAATGCAGCAAAAAAATATGCTACACAAAAATACTTGTCAAATTGTTCTAACTTGGTTAGTGCATTAAACGAAGTAAGTTCCAAATTGGAGCAGTCTCATTTCAACTATTTGTCTCGTCTGGTTAATTCTCTGAGTAACTATAGGTCTATTGACAAGTCTCAGTACATGACTGAAGCGCAAGATGTACAGAACAAAATAGATGAATACAACAATAATGCGAAAAGAGTATATGGATTCCAGCATGATGTGTCCAACTTAACAAATAGAGCGGGTGAACTTTATAACGAAGCGATGGACTATTATAATAATTCAGAGATTATTGTTAAGAACGCCCCTTATTACACTACCACAAGTAATAATAAGGCTTGTAAAATCACTCAAGTTCAACTTATTCAGAATTACACGCGAGTAACATTATGTGACACAAATTATTATGATAACGGAGGAACATATATTAGTCCGCAGACGTATATTGTTGATCAGCAAGGTAATAGACATTATTTAATTCAAGCTGAGGGTATTCCTATATATCCTCAGAAACATTATTTTAGCAGGAAATACGAATCGTTAACTTTTACCCTAGTCTTTGACCGACTACCAGCAGGTACAAGTTCATTTAATTTAATAGAATCTGGCGATAATGGATGGAAGTTTTACAATATAAGTATCAACTAATTATGAAGAAAATAATTACATTGCTAATCTTTGTTATGCCATGTTTAACAATGGCGCAGATTCAGGTGACAATGACAGAAGTTGAGTGGAAAGAAATAAACAACCGTGTTGATTCACTAAAGGAGATTTCTGAGAATCTTCTACAGAAAAATCAAGTACTTAGCAAGTCAAATTCAGAAAAAGATGGTGTTATTTCTCGGCAAGAGAAGACTATAGAGGACTATAAGGCACAACTCTCAGAATCAGACAAGAAACTTAATGAACTTCGTTCGCAAGTCGAAAAAGGTAAAGCATCTGAAGATTTTACGAAGAATCATCTTCTGTTTGCAGATTCATGCATTCTTAAATATGCAAATGCCCAACTTTATTTTAAATATGATCCCAAGCGTGTAAGCAGAGCATTAAATGCTATGAATCGTATTGTAAACAAGGACATGAAGGATAAGGTGATTTTTGAAAATTTGCTGAAAGAATATAAAAATTATTATAACGAACTGAAGACCATCGTTAATAGTGCGCAAAATAATCCAGATCGCACAAATCCTTTTAATGGTCAAAAATTCCTAGCAAGTTTCAAAAACCAGGTGGAAAATACAGCTTACTGTCGCTCTTGTTATAAAAAAGGAATAAGTATTCCATATTTAAATGAAGTTGTTGATTCTATAATGAAGCAAATAGCAAAGGCAAAGCCAAATGATGGAATATATTGTGATTTTTCCACCATTATAGAAAAACTACAGTAATTAGATTTGTACATAATACGTATTTCAGTCAAAGTGCCCCACTTTTTATAAGTATAAACACTGAAGAAAGAAAATGAAGAAACTAATCGTAATGTTATCGCTCATCATGATGTTATCAATGACGTATTATGCTTATCGAGTAATAAATTATGACAGTAGCAAAACTGTCGAGTACATAACTTTAAATTCAGGAAGGAAGTCAAAAGGAATGTGTGCGTATTATGTCCGCAAAGCTTTAATCGCAGGAGGTATACCTGCGTATATAAAGGCTCCGGCTTGTCTCTATTCTAAGATACTACCGTTATATGGTTTCAAGGAAATCCCCCACCCTTCTACATACCGTGAAGGAGATATAGTAATATTCCCTTCCGTAAAAAATCATCACCACGGTCATATTGCTATGTGGAATGGTAAACAGTGGGTGTCTGACTTTAAACAAGAAGGCATTATCGTTAATCCTGCATATAATAAAGTGGATTATCAGATATGGAGAAACAGGTTTGATTATTAACAATTATTTCTTCTTCCTCGTTTTGTGGCTTTTCCTCACTATGTCAGGATTGGGAGAGAAACTTTTGGATTTTCAGTTTATTATGTTTAATTTTGCGTAGTCATTGAGATACACTTAACAAAGAATAGTTATTTATGAGCATATTTGACAAAATTAAGAATGTCTTTACAAACACATCCTCTGAAGACAGCCAACTCCAATCGCATGGAGAGAACAAGAACCAGTCTTCGGAAGCGAGTTTAAACGACTCGTTAGAACTAGTATCTCCATTTGACTCGATGGAGTTAAAAGTAATGATGAATATAGAATATAGATTCTATATGAACCCTGAAAACTACAAAGTAAGGATATATGACGATGCGCCTATTACACTCACCGAATTTTTGAACAAAACCTTAGGAATCAAGAAGGAACAGATAAAAGAGATACAGGTAATTACCGACTCATGGTTGGGAAAGAATTATCGCAATGTAGGTAAAGACGAAATAGCGACTTACGACCTTATGAATTCCGACTACTGCAAAAAGAATGAGGAAGGAGAAATAGTTCCACGTGAGACCAATCAGAACATGATGTTAAATGTCGTATATGAGGATGGAGGCAAGGATCTAAACCTATTTATGCACTATCGAGGAATAGGCTGCTTATGCGCAGACTTCTTTTGGGGTGTCCCCGTGTCTATTATGTATGAGAATGCTGAAAACCACCAATATGAGTCAACTCTAGTATATGCTATCTACGAGAAACGCACGAATGAGCCATTGACAAAGAAGATTGAGAAAACGAGGGAACGTGCTATCAACAAGGTAAGACGTGGAGAGCAGCTTACATACGATGAAGCCTGCTCTATTGATTTGGCAGAAAATGATGTAAACTCTCGGATATCTGATGGAAACAATATGATGAAAGAGAACAGATGGGGAGACGCAATAGAAGCATACGACAAAGCTTTTGAAATCTTGAATGGGGCATTTCTGAGAAACGACCTTAGCGATGAATATAAGAACACTTTTTATGATTTATGTAGCCAATTAGGAGATTGCTATCTCAAGTTACAATTATATCCGCAGGCGATTTACTATCATAGGCTTGCCAATAGTATGGTTTTGAATAAGATGCGACACGAAAAACTCTTGGAAGCTCTTGCGATGTCACACGACAAAATGCGTTCAAGTGATTTTGCAGAAACTACCAAACTTGGGGTCATCTTGAGTACTATCTTCTGTATCCATCCATCAGAAATTTCTGACATGTTGATATTCTCTGGCAAAGAACAGATAAGCAGGATAACCAGCCAAGAGGAGATCTGGAACTTTGACTTCATCGGAATGTCTGACAAGCATTATGAGTTCACGGCATATTTATCCTATCGCACCTACAGAGACATCGTAGCAGAAAAATATCTTAACAAGGAAAACATCAGCATAATACCCGAAATCTTCGCAGAAAAGCAAAAGAACATACCATACGGCAGTATAGACGCTTCTAAACGTAGAACAGACAGCGATGTAATCATTCACTTCACTCGTCGAGGAGAGATAGTCAATGTGGACGTGATGGCGCCTGAATTTCAACTCTCAAAAAAATTCAGATACGTGCCCCTTTCTGCGTCTGCTTCGTTCGGCGTAAGAGTCTCACTTTCTGATGAAGAGTTTGCAAGACTACGTCAAAGCGCTAAAAGTAAGATTGACAGAAAAGAGATGATAAACAGTGAAGAAGCAGCAGCTTACTTTTGCAACTCACATATTGGCAAACTATACATAATGGGCGAAAGGGCGTTCCACTCAAAGACTTGGGGCGATGCTATCTATTATCTGACTCTCGCTTATAACGAATTTGAGACTACATATCTGAGCAAAAACGAACGAGACGAAAATGTCACGAGATTGTTCTTTATGATTTGCTACTATCTTGGTTTCTACTATATGGAGATAAAAAAATACGACTATGCCGTCTACTACTTGGAATTCATTGGTGACTTAGGCTACATTCCATACACTCAAGAATATATCAACAGCATTAGCAACAGCAAAGACGTTCGTGCGTTGTCGTTCATCGCAAGCGAAATCAAGGCGCTTGGAGAAGGAAAATATCACGTATCGGAACAAGAAAGTAGCAATTATCTTTCGTTCCTAAAAAGAAGATTTGGATATGTGCTTGTTGATACACAACAGTGGGATGAAGCGGAAGACTATTTCAAACAAATTTTAGACGACCAGAGTTGTCGCCAGTTTGCAATAGATGAACTGAATTATATATCAAGAGTTCGGCAACAAGGCTAAATGGAAGATAAAGGAGAGATAACCGAGCGACTTCACGTACTATAACGTGCTCATCGGAGTTCAAATAACAATAAAGATATAAGAATGTTGTACGATATAATTTAATAACAAAAGAGTTTGAATATGAAGAAGATATTTATTCTGTTGCTTTCAATTTGTATAATAAGTTCATGTAATTCGAACAATAAAAAAACTACGAATAAAGAACCGTTACCAAAGGATTCTCTCGCTCAGAAATACGAAAACGAGTTTCTCTCAATAATGTATCCGCAGAACTGGACAACAGAGTGGACAGATAATGATCCTGATGAAAGTATTAAATCCATTTTGGACTCATTAGGTGTGAAAGGTGGTACATTAGAACTATGGTCTCCAGACAATAGAATAGGAGTAAAAATTGTGAAGTCTGTTTCGGGTTGGCTTGATCCTAATGGGAATCCTAAAATATGGTGTGAAATGTCAGCTGTTGGAAAACAAAATAATGATTATTTTATTGGAATGTCTGATATAACAGACTCTATCACTCTTGCAGGTTATCCTGCTGCGCAAATAACCTTTTCATATTATAATGGTCAAGACACTTTGTTACAATCTCAATATGCTATTGTCCCCCAAATCGGTGAACTATACTACGCAAATATCATTCACATGATAAGTGATAAAGAAGGTTACCTTCTAGGTCGAAAAATGTTGCAAACATTACATCTCAAAGTTAATGCAAAAAAGTAGAGATCTTATTATACCTGGGAACTTATCGATCTATTTCCGCCAACTTAACTAGTTCCTGTCCTTTCATCTGCACTGCTATTAGGTGCAGGGTGGTATTACCGCACTGACGTAAAGTATTTTCATCTGAAGCATATTTCCTTAGTTGTTTTATTGCTTCCTCCCACTGTTGCGCAGACTCTGTATCGGTGGCGGTAGTTTTTAAGTATTTCAGTTCGATGATATAGCTGTGTTTTACTCCAGGATATCTCTTCTCATCACCAAAGAGCAGGAAATCGCAGTAACCTTTTCCGCTTTCTTCCTCAGGCAGTGTAATAAACAGACGGCTCATACTTAGGTATGCCAAGAAATAGCCCCGTATATGTTTTTCGCCCTGTATGGTATCACGGATTGATGAGTCCTGTTTGTAATGCGATGTAAGATATTCCATCAGCGGTTGCCACTCACCGATGTATGCAGCATCATGTATTATCTGATACAACTGAAGTATATCAAGACTGTTCTCTTCTTGATAAATCTCTCGTATATAGTTATAATATTGTACCCTAACGTTATTATTGGGAATAGCAAGTTTAACTCTATTCCCCCTCGTTCCTCCTATGGTAAGCATACCGTAGTAATACAAGAGTGAAGGGAAGATTTCCGGTCGTGCCATCTGGTCTGCGGGGAAGGATCCCTCTAGTTTTGCATATATATATCCCTGTTCCGCTATGGTACGTATCACACCTTTACGGTCACCATCTATTCTATCTAGGTCAATAAGAAGTTTTATCTTGTTATAGTTGGTCTTAGTATTCGGATCAAGCATATCCTTCGGTGGCATACCTGTTTTCATCAGATTACCCAAATAGTACAACACCATGTCTGAGTTGAACATCTTCGGGTCTTTGTCTAAACTGAGTTCAGAGAAACAGTAGTTATCGTACCACGGTTTCATTTCCGCTATTATTTCCTCCTCATCTTTCGTTATGCCACCCACGCTCTTATAGTAGCGTATCATCTCCCTAACGTCGGTTTCAGAAAAGCCGAGGGCCATATTGAAAGAAAAGTCTGCGGTGATGTTAGTGAAATTATTCAGTCCGCTCGTGGCATCATCGAGGGTTACGGGCGACACGCCGATGAGTATAAAACGACTAGCCATCGCCTTAAAAAGTTTCAGGAAGTCACGATAGAAGCCCATACCGTGGGTGATAGAGCGATATACCTCGTTACCCATCTCGTTGAGGATATTGTTGGTAAAATTATCGTACTCGTCAACGATGACGTACAGTTTATACCCTAGTCTTGCTGCTTCTTCACCTACAATATTGAATTTCGTAGAGGCATATTCAGTGTCTTTCACTCTTTCGATGGTATCGTTCCCGTATTCCTCAGCGTATTTATTTACGAAAGACTCCAATACGGTACTGCAATATTCATTGAATTTTTTGCTTACCTCGTCT